>ERZ794949.36-NODE-36-length-51042-cov-17.896778_pt1 | contig 51042 bp, 18 predicted proteins | sample MGYA00511363_ERZ794949 | MGnify/ENA primary metagenome ERZ794949 (study PRJEB30137, sample SAMN04331402) | food metagenome | isolation source: T1 must sample point D1 replicate B | place: Australia: South Australia ...
TAACAAAGTATAATACAAAAATAAATAAAATAAACTCGGTCGGTTTCATAATGTTGACTAATGATTGAACATTAAAGTTGTATCCGTAGGTACGAACATGTGGAACCGGGTATACCGGAAGCAAGTGGTTGGTAGCAGAAATGTAGATTAGGTTATACCAAACGTTAATGGTTAATAACATTGTAATCAAAGCAGCGTAAACGGTATGTAATAGCATGCGAACGCGTTGTTGCTTATCAACTGCCTTGATCATTCCAACGACGAAGAATGGAATAATTCCGATGGCGGTAATCATGGCACTCATCAAGTGAGTTTGCACCAATAGACTCATTACGAAGGCAAAGCCAACAAATGAAACGTCATTTTTTCTGACCATTTGAGTTGCATAAATCATAACGAATGGCACAATCATTGCCCCTACCCCGGTAAATTGTTGGGCAGTGACCCATTGCATTACCAATGATGAGTACATGTAAATGAATCCCATGAAGATTGCTGGGTACTTGTCGACGTTGTTAACACGACATAGCTTGTACATTCCAAGTGCTGAAACAATTAGCACGATTAAATCAGTTAGAATTTCAAACTTAAACCAGGTGCCAGCTAATAGTAGTAGAAAACCACCAACATATGCAGCCACTGGTCCATACAAGGTACTTAGCATTCTACCTGTACCTAAGAATCCATAGTTAGTTTGGAAGTAACTAATATTGTGGGTCTTTAGTTGCATTGCGGCATCGTAGAAACGGTTAAAGTGAAATAGTGAATCTGATCCCAAAAATGTTTGTTTCTTAATTAGCGGAATCGCAACGACTAATAACGCTAAAACTAAAAAGATAATAAATGGTGTTAACCATTTTAAAAACTGCTTTAATTTTTCCATCATTAATTCTCCTCATTATTCAGCTACGCTAGTTCCATTGGCGTAGTTAAGCTTGAATCCTTCTTGAATATTTTTAATGTAAATATTAAACGAAATTGCGTTACTACCAACTGACTTGGCACGCATAATCACACCGGATGCTAAAAGGTTCTTCTTCTTAAAGACCGGTTTGATTTGATATCTAACGTAGTGGTGATGATTACTGCGTAGGTAGTATGCAACCTTGTTTTCAAACGTACTCATTGCAGGATCATTTAATGAACGCGTTCCTGTCATCAGATTACGCAAATTGTTGTTTTGACCTGTAAACTGATAGCCGATTAAATGACTTCTATTGTATAACCATGTACCGCCATCCTTTTTATTATGCCAACCCGTTGGATCAACATATAAAGGTTCTCTTTTAACCTTTGGCATCAATGAATAGTTTAACATTGCATTCGCAGTGGTTGAACGATTGAGCTTATCCAAGCTACCGTATCTTGCCCATGCCCCATGTTTTAATGACATCTCGGACTTGGTAAATGCTGGATTATTACCATTTAGAATCACAATTTGATTCTTGGCAATCTTAGTCTTACCACTGTGACTAACTGCTTTATTATGTATCTTTCTGGCCTTTTTGGCTGTGACCTTGGTAACGACGGTTCGGTGAATACTTTCGTCTTTAGCCAAAGTAAGACCACGTGATTGCGCCTGACTTAAAGTGACACGATAAACTTGGCGAGCCCGCTTTAGTCCCCAATCATTTCGATTATAGTAGTATCTTTTACCAGTTCTTGTAACATATACATAGGTTTGTGCATTGACCGTCTGTCCAGGAACTGAAAAACACATCAAAAGTACAGTTATCAATGACAAGAAAATTAAGAACTTTTTCAACTTTTATCACTCCGTTTTAATCTTATACATTAATAATAATACATATTAATATAATATTCACTTAAAATTAAAGAAAAGTAAAAAAGCCTCCCTTCGGGAAGCTTTTTTCTTTTTTATTTGTAGTAAAGAGTAACAGTTGGGTTATTTGCATCAATTGCAGTTGTATCTACACCTACGAATTGAAGTGAACCGGCACCACTAGTGGATAGTTTTGATTGATCAATGCTTAATAAGTTGCGGTTAGTCAAGATTGACTTAACAGCATTGGAATTGATACTTTGACCATTTAGTACTAGTTTTTGGTTCAACAAGTCTTGACCAGCTTCGTTTAGCGTAGTTACTAAATCAGATGAAGGCGTCAAAAGTGCGCCAGTGTCTTTTTGCTTAATGGCAATTGTTAAACGAGTTGCTGGAACAGCGTTTAAGTTGATGATGGCAGTTCCACCGTTAACGATTGGTCCATCAGTATTGATGGCATTAGCATCAGTAGTGATTTGATAGTTACTTGGGATAAACTTAGCGATTGAATCAGGAGTTACGACAGGAGTGCCGTTTACTGATAGATCAGATAAGTTCACAACCTTAGTGCTTACAAAGTTACCATTGTATTTGAATACTAGGTTGTAAGTACTTGGAGTTGGTGTGGTGGTAGTTGTATTAGTTTGAGTTTGCTTGTTATCAGTTGGCGTCTTAGCAGGAGTTTTCTTGTTAGAAGTCTTCTTAGTGTCCTTCTTAGCATTACGAGCAGTAGTGCTACCGCTGTAAATCCAACCGTTAACACTCTTCTTCTTGGTATCTTGAACATAGTAGTATAACCAACCACGAGTGTTGTAGACAGCTGATTCAACAACGAAATCATCGTTGATGTATGAAGCTTTCTTGTGGCTAACCACACGAGCGTTATAACGGCTAAACTTAGGATAAGTCCATAACTTATCTAGAATTTTAACGTTAACGTTGCTTGGGTTCGCACCGTATCTTAATGTTCTAGTAGCTGAAATTCCAGTGTTTTTAGTGATGTTATCTAGGTTGTATTGGAAGTCGTTCTTACCAACGTAGATCCAGCCACGGTACTTGCCACCTAGAGTGACAACGTGAGCGTAATATAGACCGGTGTTAGTCTTAGCCATTCCATATACATGAAAGACGTTTTCAGGTAGTTTTGATTTTGCTAAACGACGCATTGTTGTCTTGTTGGCAACGACCTTAGCATTACCCAGCTTACCTGGTTTGTTCATGATGCTAACTACCCCGTTTGATTTAGCATATGCAGCGTTTTCTGCAAAATGAACTTTGTAGTATGCGACAGTAACTTTAGTTTGTTTTTTAGTGTGTTTCCCTTTTTTTACCTTTTTGGCAACACGCTTAGTAGTAACGTGTTTCTTGGCATTAGCGGTAGTTGTGTTAACTGCGGCTAATGAACCTAATGCAAAAAGAGTTAGTCCAGCATAGACTGTCTTCTTTAAAAATGATTGCATTTTGATTCCTCCAATAAATTTATAATCTAGATTATAACACATTTTAACTTTTTAACTATTTTATTAACAAATTGTCGTGTTTTATTAAATAATTTTAAAGTTAGTGCCATACTTTAGACATTTACTCCAAAAAATATTAAAGTAAAAGAAAAAGATTAGTGGAGGTATTGCCAATGGCAGAAACATTTAGTTCGAATAATCCAAGTGCCCACCTTCTGGCTCAACTTAGATTAAGGAACTATTTTGCTAGTTATTTAAAGCAAATTGTCGCTAAAAGATTTAGCGACGACGAGAAATACCCACAGTTTGAACAACTTTTAAGCAAACAAAATAACTTTGAAGTTGTTAACTACCTACTGATCTTAACAGAAAAATATCACAATCACGCTGATTTATTAAACGTATTAATTAATATCATGCAAAGAGACTGATATTGTCTCCTTCGCAATTAAGCTACGAACTCTTCTACTATTTTATATAGATATTTGAAGGGAGGGATTTATTTGCGTCAGTTATATAGAGGACTTACATTGGATGCCAACTTTGAGCAAGCCAATCTTCATCTCCGTCGCAAGCTACGTCAAAAAATCCAAAATAAGCTTATCAAATATGTCGGAGATAAACATTATTACCTCTGCAATAAGGCACTAGATAAAATCTACTGTGCCAATGATATGCACTACATGTTAGCAATCATCACTAGTTCACGGCCGAAACCGTTGGAATATATTATCAAATGTGTAAATAACATGGATGCCCGCAGATATCATCGTTGGTCGCAAGAAGCGTTTGGCTTTTGGTATCCATAATAAAAAAGACGCTATCGTTTTGGATAGCGTCTTTTATTCTATTCGAATTTATTTCGATAGTTTATATAATTTTTTTCAAATGGTTATTACATATTTTTACAAAAACATATATAATCTAAAACAATAAGTTTTTAATTGTAGACGAGAGGATTGATGTACATGATTTCTTTTTCATACCAAGCTTTTGTAACCGTAGTTAGCGAAGAGAGCTTTCACCACGCAGCTCAAAAGCTAGAAGTAACACCTTCTGCAATTTCTCATTCAATCGATAAACTAGAAAAGCAACTTGGTTTCTCACTACTTATCCGTGATAGATCCGGAGTTAAGTTAACCGAAGATGGAAAAGATGTTCTTCCAATCATTCAAGATATCTTAAATAACGAAGAACGTCTTCAACAAGAAGCCAATAAAATCAAAGGATTAACCTCTGGAACAGTTAGATTGGGTGCTTTTAGTAGTGTCTGCATCAACTGGTTGCCAACCATCATACATAACTTTCATAATCAATTTCCAAACGTCAAAGTTGAGTTGATTCAAAGTGATTTCAATGACATCACCTTACAAGCACGACAAGGTAAAATCGATCTCGGTTTCACCTGTCAGCCAATCAATGAAAGATTAGTAAAGGCCCTATTGGTAAAGGATAAGATTTACTGCATCACACCTAAGGACTTCGTTCCAGCCAATGGTAAGTCAATCACCAAGAAGGACGTTGAAAACCAACACTTCATCTTGCAAAAATCAGATTACGATGGTGATACCAAGGCGGTATTAGATCAATACAACGTTGCCCCTAACTCAATTCAATTCAGTATCGATGACCAATCAATCATTGCGATGGTTGAATCAGGTCTTGGTATGGGAATTCTACCTAAGTTAGCATTCCAAAGAATTAATGGTGACGTTGCACTATACCCGTTTGACGATGATTTCTACCGTTCAATCTTTATGGTAATGAACTCAGTTCAAATGAAGACCCCTGCCGCTCAAAAAATGGTGTCATGCATTCGTGAATTTATAGAATCAAACTACCCAGATGGGTACCTAAAATAAAAAAGTCGTGTTGCATAATGCAACACGACTTTTTTATTACTTAGCTGAAGTGTTAGTCTTAATTCGTTTATCAAATAAGACTTGGTTAGTGGTATCAACAATCTTGGCTGCCACTGGTTCTTGGTATAAGCTACCGTCCTTGTCACGGAATAGGTTTAATTCCGCTAGACGTTGCATAGCAGGCATTACCTTGTCAGCACTTAGGTCACCTTCTACGTAGTTAAAGCCTAGGTTTTTGTTCTTACCGTTTTCGCTCTTAAATGTTAATTCTAGTTTTTTCATTAATTCGTCCTCCAATTAAAATTAGCCCACGTACTTGCTTTCTTGTACTAGTCTTGCTCCATCAACTTTACCACCGGTTAATTCGGCAACAATTTCGATTAGTTGAGCCATTTGTTCAGGTGATACTTCTTGAATTGCATTGGCAATGTTGCGTTTTCTCAAAACATTGTCGCTTCCTAAAGTATTAACTGTAATCTTTGACTTGTCCCATTGCTTTTCCATTATTATTTACCTCTTTTTCAAATTTTCATAAGTGATTAGCGCCAACCCTTACACTATTAATAACGTGTCGAGATATAAAAGTGTTACCCTAGTTTGTAAAATTCTTCTTGAACGCCTTTCTTCCATTGATAGACCGTCTTTCGACTCACATGATACTTTCTGGCGATGTCGGTTACCGTCATCGATTCGTTATAAGCGCAGCATAAAAACTTCCTTTGGTTAATGGTGCAGTGCAGCCATAGTTGATTTAACAGATCGATGCCGTCGATTTCATCATGCGGGGAGAATCCATCACTATCAACTTCAGTGTCAACACTGATAACGTGGTCGTTGGTGCGTTGCTGTTTTCTTAAAATATCGAGCAGATGCCAATAGACCGCCTGAAATAAATAGCCACAGATTCTATCGTCATCTATTTCGTCATTGTATTGACTGTACTTAGTAGCTAGGTGAATAAAGCCCTCCTGCTTTAGGTCATCGAATTGTGGGTTATCCACTCTAATGTTTAGTCGTTTTAATACTCCATAGACAATGCCTACGTGGTTTTGCTTCATCAGGAATTCAAAACCAACATCTAAATTATTCATCTTAATCAATCCTTTTGCGTATTGATCAAGGGCCCTTGAACGATTAAAACGATAACAGTGATTGGTAAAAAATACACCGCGTCTTTTTTTGTTGAATACAGCAAAATTTTACACTTTCGATATAAAAAATAGTAAAATGAAAATAATCAATCTAGGAGGTTGTGTCATGGAATGGAAAGTAAAAACATTTGATGAAATCACACGTGATGAACTATGGGCCATCTACTACGCCCGTGTTCAAACCTTTGTGGTGGAACAAAAACGTCCTTACCAAGAAGTCGACGATGTCGACAAAAAAGCACTACATATCTGGGCTGAAGAAGATGGGCAACTACTAGCATATGCCAGAGTCTTTCATGGACAAGATCACACTTCATTTGGCAGAGTGCTTACCACCCCTGCCGCACGTGGCAAAGGATTGGGCAAGCAATTAATTGAACGAGTATTAAAGGAAATCGATGAACACTTCAATCATCCAAGAGTTGAAATCGATTCCCAAGATGACAAAGAAGGCTTTTATGCCAAGTTTGGTTTCAAGTCAGTCGGCGATGTTTACGAGTTCCACCAAACTCCACACATTAAAATGATTTTGAACAAATAAAAAAATGCATGCAGATAATTTTTATCTACATGCATTTTTTAGTGCATAAATCCCTTAATTTTATTCATATCGATTACGCTGGATTCTTCTAGCTTCTTCAAGTTAAACTCAACCGGATTCAAATGTACCCGAGGATCGTTAACCACAAATTCGAAGCCCAATTGGAAATCCTTCTTAGAAATATCGTTGTGGGAAATGTCATCGTGTTCATGTTTAGCAATCGAGAAGGCCTCGGCAATGATTCGATTCAACTGTTCATCTTCACTACTGCGTTTGATTGAAATTGTAACGATATAGTCGTTTGAAATCGGCCTCCATCTCGTCAATCCTTCCCTAAACAAATCTAGGTTAAGACTGTGCGCTAACTCCTCACCGTGTAGTGTCATATAGATGCGATTTAACTTAATGAATCCACTGGTGTTTAGCTTTTCATCCAAGAAGTAGATGAAGACTCCCTGACCGTTAACCGATGAACGATCTACTCTGATTCTCATTGGGGGCTGACGTCGATTCAAATATAACGCAATGTATGCGGTGATAAAGGTTCCAATCGCACTCGCTAGCTCAAAGATGTCATTCCAACTCAGTGGTTCTAAATGCATTCAAGCATCCCCTTTCCTTCATGAATTTAGTGTTTAAACTCATTTGGTTTAATTAATCAAATCATAACATTTTTTATTTATGATTGTGTTGATTACGAAATTCTTTGTATTATAATTACCAAAAAATAAACCAACGTGGAGCACTTTTAATGAATAACGCAGAATTCAAAAAGAAATTCTAATTTAGTCTAGCATCCATTGTCCACAGCCTATTAGCTGGATTATGCTGAGTTGCTTTTATTAATTTCTTAGCATTCTTGTTATACATTTGGTTAGCCTTCCAATTCACAATGGCGGTAAACGACATTATTAATCGCATTGATTATGATAACTACTTTCAATCATTGCTCCAAAGCATTTCAAAACTCTTCTTTGAAAACAAAATCCTCATCATCAGTGTCGTTATCTTCTATGTCTTTAATATTCTTACTAATAATCCATAATAAAAAGCAGCCACACTAAATGTGGTTGCTTTTTTGATTAATCGATTGGTGTGGTTGACTTCAATACTTCGGATCTCCAAAGTACGACTAGATAACCATAGCCACTACTATCAAATGATAGGCTTTCAAATTCACGGTTAGTACCAAAGGTAGTGTAGTGAACGTCTTGTGGTTGGATGTTGTCATTTTTGACTTCATCTACCGGAATGGAAATAATCATATCGTTTGATAGTAAGTACAAACGATTGTTATTGCGGTTGTAAGTGACACCCTGGTTGAAGCTTCCTGGCCACTTAACTAATCCCTTCACTGGAGTGAATTGGATTCCGCTTTCGTTCATTGTTCCGTGGAATAGAGTGTAAGTACCCTTCATCTTCTTAGGACCACCACGAACACCGAAGTATGCATTACCATCGTTATCAAAAGTCAAAGTATGGATAGCGTAGTAATGTCCCTTGTTGTTTAATTTGAATCGATAAACGTGAACTGGGTGCATGTTTTCTGCATCCAGTTCAGTTACTTGGTTATAAAAGTCATCTCCAACGACTCCTAGCTTATCGTCTTGAGCCAAGTAAACGTGGTTATTGCTTGGATTGTATGACAATGTTTGACCGTGCCCAATGTTGGTAACTGGACTGATTGTTAATAGTTTTGATAACTCAAAGTACTTGCTAAACAAGTCATTACGTTGGCCAATGCGGTCGATTTCACGATTATTGTGAGCAATCTTGGCATTCCATTCACTAATTTGTTTGTTTCTCTTAGTGATCAACTTAGCTTGTGCCTTCTTGACGCGGTTGTAAGTCTTGAACGCCTTAGGAGCTAGCTTACTCATATTCTTCTTTTGAGCATTTAACTTCTTGTAAGTCTTGTTAAGCTTTACGATTTGTTTCTTAACCGCTCTAGTCTTTACGTGTTTCTTCTTTAGCTTCTTAATCGTCTTACGATTAGTCTTGATGGCCTTAGCTAACTTCTTCTTGGCTTGCTTGGTGGCATTGTTAAAGGTCTTTTGATTCTTCTTAACCTTTGCATTTGCGTTAGCAATTCCTTTTTTCATCTTACTAATCTTAGTTTGAATATTTCTATTATCTTTTCTGTAGACATCAGTATTAACGATGAAATCTGACAAGCTCTTGCTGTGGTCACTTCCATAAGCAGAGGTTCTGTTAAAGAAGTTAAAGACTTTGGCCAAGATGTTTTGTTGAGTACCGTCATTAATTCCCAACTTATCTAATGCATCAAGTCTAATTTTTACAATAGCACCCTTGTTGGTGTTGGTTCCAGCAGATTCAACAAAGTAAATACTATCATTAGCGATGATTCCACCTTGGTAGTTTCCGTGTTCTTCTGGACTAACGTGGAATCCTTCTGGTAAGAACCACTTAGTTTTGAATGTTGTGGAACCGGTATTGATTGAATCAATTGATGTGTAGTTACTTGGCACATCCATGTTACGAACGTGCGTGTAATTCCCCCATGTTGGCGTAATCTTAGGTAGCTTAGTATCGATAATATGGTAGTTAGTTTTGTTATCGACATAAGCATTTTCGCTGGTGGTAGTTGCAATTCCATCTGTGTTGATAGAATCACTGATGGTCTTGTTGTCGTTGAACTTATCACCAGTCTTTTGTGTCCCCTCGTTTGGCTTTGCTGCATCCCCATCGATGGATTCTGAATCCTTGTCATCAATGACGTTTGAGCTATTATTGGCATCTGCGGATACCTTAATTCCAAAGTCAATTGAAGGTAACGAAATTAACATTGCAATAATTGTCAAAAGTAAGAATAGATTTCTTAACTTTTTCATGTCAAAAATCGCCCCTCTCAAATTTATTCGCTGTTTCTATTTAACCCCTTTACACGCCGTTTTGCAATAAAATAATCGCCAAATAATACACTGATAATTTAAAAACATTTTTAACATGATATAATGTAAATTAATATTGTATAAATGAAAAGGACGTTTTTAATGGCATACCAAAATCGCAATAATCGTTCCAACTATAACGACGTCGAAGTCGAAGTTGGCCAACAATTTAAAATGACCATCAAAAGAATGGGCATTAACGGTGAAGGAATTGGTTTTTACGAACACAAATTAGTGTTTGTTACCGGTGCTTTTACCGATGAAAAAGTCGTCGCTGAAGTAACTAAGGTCTACCCTAATTACATCAAGGCAAAGGCCGTCAAGATTAACCGTGTCTCAGAAGATCGTGTTGAACCTCGTGATAGTTATGCCGGCACTGTTGGTGGATTCGAACTTGAATCACTATCATATCCCGCACAACTTCGTTTCAAACGAGATCTAATCAAACAAGCACTAGAAAAGTTCCAACCCCAAGGTTACAAGAACTTTAAAATCCGTTCTACTATGGGAATGGAAGACCCTTACGAATACCGTAACAAGGCTCAATTCCCAGTTCGAATGAAAGACGGAAAGGTAATTGCAGGACTATTCAAGGAGGGAACACATGATTTAGTCGATCTTCCAGAATGTTCAGTGCAATACCCTGCTACCATGAAGGTAATGAGAAAGATTGTTGAATTCATTCAAGAACTAGAAATTCCCGTTTTTGACGAATCCAATAATTCTGGAATCATCAAAACCGTAATCGTCCGTGCTGCTTTAAACACCGATGATGTTCAAGTGGTATTCGTTACCAACACTCCTAAATTCGTTAAAAAAGGTTTCATGCTAAAGAAGATTATGATGGAATTACCAGAAGTAACTTCTGTTATGCAAAACATCAATCCTGGTGACTCCCCTCTTATATGGGGTGACAAGACAGTGCACTTAGCTGGTAAGGATACCATCGTTGAAAAGATTAAGGGACTAAGCTTCGAACTATCAGCTCGTGCTTTCCTACAATTGAATTCAATCATGCTTCCTCGTCTATATGAAGTTGCCATCTCCGCACTAGAACTTACTGGAAACGAAAAAATCGTTGACGCATACTCTGGTGTTGGTACCATCGGTTTACCTTTAGCCAAACACGCTGAAGAAATTCGAGGAATGGATATTATTCCAGAAGCCGTTGAAGATGCTAACCACAATGCCATCATCAACAAGATTAGAAACGCATACTACGAAGTTGGTAAGGCCGAAGACCTACTACCAGAATGGTTAGAAGAAGGCTTCAAACCAGACGCCATCATCGTCGATCCACCACGTACTGGTCTAGACGATAAATTAATTGACGCTATTTTAAAGAGTGCGCCAGAAAAATTCGTATATGTATCATGTAACCCTTCAACAATGGCTGCTGACTTAGTCCAACTAACTCGTAAGTACAAGGTGGACTTCATTCAACCAATCGATATGATGCCACAAACACCACGTTGTGAAGCGGTCGTTAAATTTACTAGAAAATAATCGATAGAAAGTAGGTATTCAAATGAATAACTTCCCTAAACCACCAGATTTCAAGCAAAACTTCGTCTTCATGATTAAGCGCGATGATCGCATCAAGTTTGGTCGTTTTGGATTTTCAATTCTATCATTCTTGTTGCATTGGATTCCTTCCATCTTGCGTTCTGACTACTACAACACTGCTTGTATCGTTGGTGTTGATGCTTGTATCTATATGGCTGTCCACATGTTCTTACAACTAGTGCTAAACATCGACCCTAGTAATGCCGCAAACATTACCTATTTTGTAGGTGCTGTTATTTGGGGATTAGGTTACAATACTATGTATATCAAACGCTTAGTGAATAAAGGATTCAAACCAATTGATGTTGATTCTCAAAACGTTTTAAAACAACATCGCATTGACTGTGAACTAACTGACATGACTCCAGATGAAATTAATCATCAAGGACCAACACTTTAAAAAGAAAGACTCAAGAATTATTCTTGAGTCTTTTTCATTTCAGATTTTTATTAGTATTATTTGCTAATCTTTAAGTCTAAATCATCACCAATGTGTTCGGTGTAATTAAAGCCAGCTTCATTGAAGTATTTCTTTAATTCATCATTCACATTTTTTAGTGGACGTCGATCTTCTTTTTGTTGAAATACTTTGATATCGTATGCTGAATTATCTGAGTCAACGTTTTCGAAATTGTATTCCACATCCACTGTGTTTAGAATTTGTTGAATTAATTGTCTTTCTGTCATAGTTATCCTCCCAATAATACTTCACTATTTATTGTAAAACTAATTTAGACTTTTGTTAAAAAATCATGTAAAAATCTTTCTTAAGATTTTCTTTACTCAAATTTAACTCTCACTGCGTTATAATAATTATAACTACATATAAAGGAGTATCCGATATGAATTTTTTCTTAAATTCTAGCTTTAATGCAAAAAACTCCGGGATTGAACACGCCCAGTTAAAACGCGCAAAACTATTCGAAAAATTCGGCGAAGACTACCGATTAGTCTTTCGTGAATGGAACCCACTACTACACTTCCATTTAAACAATAACGGCATTGCGGATAAATATATCCTAAATATTTTCGATTATTTCCAAAAAGCTACCGATGTACAAAAGAAGACAATCCGTCCAAAAGACATTAACTTTGGTGTCTCTAATCTAAGATACGAAGAAGAAATAAATCATAACCGTGTGATTGTCTACAGCAAGAACCAAATCGTCGCTCGTATCAACCTATTCGATAAGGATGTTACCAATGATCACATAGTTAAGTCTGTCGAACTATTCGATGGATTCGCTAACCTTTACCGTGTTGATTTCTACGACTACCGTGGTTTTCTATCAATGGCACAATGGTATACTCCTGACAACAAGATTGCGACTGAAACTTGGTACACCCCTGAAGGTCGTCCCGCTATCGAAGACTACTTCAGATTAAACGCCCAAGGTAAAATGGAAAAATCTGGTTTTAAGACCATCGATGAAAACGGCACTGTTCGTACTCACAACAATATTGTGGGATTACTTCAAGAATTCCTTGAAGACGTTAACGTTGAATTCATGGACAAAGACCATCCAAACATCTACGTGATGGATCGTTCTGATTACTTTGAAGAAATCCTGGAAAACTTGAGTTCTCCTACCTACACCGTCTTGCATCTACATAACTCACATGCCGGTGACGCTCAAGAACCCGATACTTCAATCATGAACAACAACTACGAATACTCACTAACCGACGCTAACAGATACGACGCGATTGTTTCTGCTACCGAAAAACAAACTAAAGACGTTAAACGTCGTTTCGACCCAGCAGTCGATATGTTTACCATCCCCGTTGGTGTAATTAAAAACGAATATCTACAAGGTCAACGCATCCCAATGAAGGATCGTAAGAAACACAGTATCGTAGTAACTGCCAGAGTTGCTCCTGAAAAACAAATCAACAAAATTATCGACGCCATGGGAATGGCCAAAAAAGAAGTTCCCGACATCAACATGGATGTCTACGGATATGTTGACCACTCCAACGACGATATCGCAATGAAGCGCATTAACGCATCATTAGACGAATATGATTTAAAAGATGCTGTTCACCTACACAGCTACACCAATGACGTTACTGGTGTGCAAAGAAATGCTCAACTATACGCCCTAGCCTCTGTCATGGAAGGTTTCAACCTTGCTTTAATGGAAGCTCAAGCACAAGGTGACGTTGGTGTTACCTTTGATACCAACTACGGTCCAAACGAACTAATCGTCGATAACGAAAATGGTTACGTCGTTGATTACGACGACACCAAGGCCTTATCAGACAGAATGGTCAAACTATTTACCGATGATGAATTACTACAAAAGATGTCAGATCAAGCTTATGAATTATCAAACCGTTTCTCAGAAGACAGTGTTTGGGCAGATTGGAAACGACTAATCGATTCTGCTAAGAAGACCTGGCAAGACAAACTAAAGACATACCACTTTGACATCAAAAAGGGTCTAAGTGATATGGAACACACTGAGGAGGTCTAATCATGAGCAAGAAATTTTTATTCGTGAATGAAAACATTTTTACATTCAATTCGGGAACTGAATTTTCAGCCATGAACCGAATCAAACTGTTTAAACAAAATAACGTTGATGCCAAGATTGTTACCAGAAATTACAACCCTTCGTTGCATCAAGAAATTCAAAAATACGGTATCGCAGATGGCGATATCATCAATATGTACGACTACTTCCAAGGTGAAATGGGTCCTAAAAAACACCATGAATACCTAAGATATTCCAACCTTGTCGACAAGCATGAATACAAAATTAACGGTGTCGACAACAACAAGTCATACATCGAAAAATTAGGTCAACGTGTGGCCAAGGTTTCCATCTTTCCACTTACTGTTGGTGAAATTGGTAACGTTGATTATTATGATAACTTCGGAAATGTTTCCAGTCGAGATGTCTTTGACTACCGTGGTTTCAAATCAAAAACCATCTACATGCATCCGGATGGCAACATCGGACACGAACTAGTTTTAAACAAGGCTGGTGATCCAGTCATGGAAATCACCCACATGAACATTGGTGAACAACTAATGCCTACCATGTACAAGCTACTTAACTACAAGGGTAAAACTCTCCGTTTCAATACTGAAGACGAACTATTCACATTTTTCCTAAACGAAATCTCTGATAAAGATACTATCATTATCAATGATCGTCCTTCATTAACAGTTTCCGTTGGTGAAGTTAAAGCTACCAAACATAAATATCAAATCATGCATAACGAACATACAGAAGATTCCACGCAAGCTGGTAATCCAAATGCGAAGTTATTCGACAACTTAAATCCACTATTTGATAACTATCAAAAAAGTTACGAAGGTGTTATCACCCCTACTGAAGCCCAAAAAATTGATTTACAAAAACGCTATCCAAAGATGAACTTTTACAACATCTTTGATGCCGCCATCTTTGAAATGCATAAGCCTGCTTCAGACGTTACCAACCATGAAATCACTTATATGGGTCGTGTCTTTAGAGACAAGAACGTTGCCGAATTAATCTCAATCATCCCCGCCGTTAAGCAAACCATTCCAGATGTCCACTTAACCATGATGGGATACTTCGAATCTGGTCAATTCAAGAACGAATTAGATGAAATTATCAAACAACTAGATGTTGCTGACAACGTCTCGATGATTGATTACAAAACAGGTCAAGACAAACAAAATATCTTAGAAAAGACGCGTGTCCTAGTTCAATCATCAAAAGGTGAAGGACTAAGTATGGCACTAATCGAAGGTCTAGCTTACGGAATTCCTGAGATTGCCTACGATGTTAACTATGGTCCAAACGAAATTATCGATAACGACAAGAACGGATCACTAGTTGAATCAGGTGACCTAGGTAGGTTTGCTAGTCAAGTCATCGATATTCTAGCTAACGATGAAAAACACAAGCAACAAAGTGAACACGCCATTGAAAAAGCTGATAAGTTCAGCGCTAACAATGTCATGAAACAATGGAATCAATTCTTTGAAACCATTTAAACCAAATAAAAAGCCCCTATCTTAAAAGATAGGGGCTTTTTATTATTCTTTATTAACCCAAGTTTTATTAGCAGTAATGTACTTACCATGACCAATGTATAGCCTTGTAATACCTTTGTATTTTACAACTTTTTGAACTTTCACTCTTCTACCTGACTTAATCTTACCTACCGCATGTTTCTTAGCAAAAGTGCGACTGTTATAAATAACTACACCTTTTTTCCTAATTATACGGTAATACTTTCGATCATTTTGCTTATCTACACCATAATAACCATCTGCATAATCGGTATTATCCACATACTTACCACGAATTTTCAATTGCAAATGACCATTTGCATATCTGTAAGCTGAAACTTTGTGGACTGAAGTATGTCTTCTATCAGCATTTAAGCTATAAACATACTTAGGAACATTATCAAAGTCATTTCTTAGTGCAACGTACTTCTTGTTTGAAGTGACGTATTCACCATTACCTAGATATAGTCTAGTAATTCCATTGTATTCAACTACATTTTCAACCTTGAATTCAAAACCATAGCGCATGAAACGTTTGCGTTCGTGTTTGTTGAATTCTTTACTACCGTAAACCCAAACACCATTATGGTCTGAAACAATGTAGTCATTTGTAGGTTCGTTAGTTGAGTAGTACTTACTGTTGTTTGCCTTCACATCATTCAATTGAGCATTTAGTTGATCAATTTGTGCTTTGTATTGGTTAATCAACGACTCGTTACCAGCATTTTTATCGTTTAATGACTTGGTTACTTCTGCCAATTGAGCTTGATATTGGGCGTTCAATGAAGCAGCCTGGCTACCTAACTTCGATTCTTCATTATTCATGGCAGCAATGGACATTGCTTCTTGTTGTGCCTTGATAATGTTAATTGCATTTTCATACTTGTTTGCAAGTGAATCTCTAATTACTTGAGCTTGTGAGTCAGCTTGACTAGCTGCAACACTTTGTGCACTTCTCATTGCTTCCTCGTTAGCTTTAGCTTGAGAACTCAATTCGGCATCTCTTTGGGCGTTCAATGAAGCAACTTTACTTGAGTATTCAGCCCTCTTTTCAGCCATCATACTGTCTGCTTGTGAGTTAGCTTGAGAGATTGCTAATTGCTTATCGCTTTCAACTTGTGAACTCAATGATGCCATTTGACTAGCAAATGTTGAGTTAGCAGCATTTGATGAAGCGTAGTATTGACTTTCTAGTGAAGCCTTTTGAGCGTTCATGTCATTGTCAGCGATACTCTTAGCAACACTGGCTGCACTTGATGCAGCGCTGTCGATTGCTGATTGAACCTTACTACGTTCATTTGCAACTAAGCTATCGTAGTTGCTCTTGATAGCTTGTTGAGCTGAAGCATTTGATTGCGCCAAACGATCTAATTGAGCCTGAGCTGAAATGTTCATCGCATTTCTCACATCTTCAATTGCTTGACTAGCAGCTAATGATTGAGATGAAGTTTGATCATTCAATGACTGAACTTGTTTTGCATATGAGTCAGCGTATGAATCTGCGATGGACTTAGCAACGCTATTAGCATGACTTGAAGCTGAGTTAATTGCTGAATTCATTACGGATTGAGCAATTGATGAAGCGGCTTCACTATCAGCTTTAGCTTTTGAGATAGCACTTGATAATGCTAGTGAGTTTACAATTGAAGTTGCAGTTGATTGTGAACTTGCTAGGCTTTCTGCAGCTGATTTAGCGGCTGAAACTGCTGAACTGCGGATTGAATCAGCATTGTTTGAAGCATAAACGCTGTCGTTGTATGCCCTTTGTTGGGTATCGACCAATGCTTGTGAGTTGGCAGCATTCAATGAAGCAATGTTTGAGTTAGCAATACTTTCTGCCAATGATTTAGCAGCTGAAATGGCATCTTGAGCACTGTTAGATGCTGCAATACTGTCCGCAACTGACTTAGCTCTTGCTTCACTTTTAGCTTGTGAGTTCTCAGCATTGATTGAATCAATCGTTGCTTGAGCTTGTGATGAAGTTAAACTCTTGGCAGCTGAAATGGCGTCTGCAATATCGCTTTCTGCCTTCTTTTTCGCTACGATACTGTCAGAAGTTGATTGTTGTCTTGCTGAACTCAATTCATCTTCATACTTAGCTTGTAGTGAAGCGATTTGTGAAGCAGCTAAACTTCCTTGTGCTTCACGAACAGAATCGATTGCACTTTGTGCACTTTGTAGTGCAGCTAAGCTATCTTGTTGAGCCTTTTGTTGAGCGGCAGAAATTGCAGCTTGGTTGGCACTGTTTAGTGAAGAAATCAAAGAGTTGGCTGAATCTTGCGCTGATTGTCTTGCTGAATCCAATGCCGAATTCTTAACGGATTCGGCACGACTTGATGCAGCTGAACTATCATCGATTGCCTTTTGTTGAGCAGAACTCAATGCTATTGAGTTGGCAACTGATTGACTATCCAATGCTGCTGTAATTGATTGTTGAGCAGCAATGCTAGCGGCACTTATCTTGATGTTGTATAGACTATCAGCAATCAAGCTATCTTGTTGCGCCTTACTTTGGGCATCGACTAATGCTTGCGAGTTTGCAGCTGAAACCGCAATTGATTGTTGTTCCGCGATACTTCTAGCAACTGATTGTGCTGATGATACCGCAGTATCTCTTTCTAAGACAGCTGCTTTGCTTGCTTCATTTAGATTTTCTTGGTATTGATTAGTCTGTTCATTTAGCATCTTAGCGTATGAATCTTCGATTTGCTTAATTTGCGCATCAGTCACCGATTTGGCAGCTGCTTGTGCTGAAGCAATGGCTTGACTCATTAGTGAGTTTGCATAATTTGAAGCAGAAATACTATCCTCTACAGCCTTCGATTGTGCATCAGACAATGATTGAGAGTTTGCAGATGATTGTTGAGCAAAGACTGCGTTGGCTGAATCTTGCGCAGATTTTTGGGCTGAAGCGATTGCTGAATCCATGATGGACTTAGCAAGTGATGATGCTTGTAAACTATCAGCATCTGCCTTTGAGATTGCTGCAGATAATGCTTGTGAGTTAGCAGTTGATGTTGCACTAGATTGTGCAGCAGCGACTGATTGAGCTTGAGCAATTGCATCGTCAACAGCCTTTTGGATAGCTGCTTGTGCTGATGATGAAGCATTTTGACTATCAGCAGATGCCTTGCTTCTGGCAGCATCTAGAGCTTGTGAGTTAGCAATTGAAGCAGCTGTTGATTGTTGTGCTGCCAAACTATTGGCGGCATCGACAGCCTCCTTAACTGCATCTGATTGCGCTGCTTCATATGATTGAGCAAGTTGATTTTGCTTAGTTGCATAAGAACTGTTCAATGAACTAATTAAGTTAGCGTTAGCTGAAGATAAGCTGCTTGCATAACTTTGAAGTGCGCTGATGCTGTTGGCAGCATTTTGTGAATCTTGTTGGTACTTATTATTTAGATCAATTACTTCTTTAGCATATGAACTAGCGATGCTATCTGCCTTATGGTTAGCTTCAGTAATCGCTAAACTATTCTTAAGTGCGGCGGCCAAACTATCAGCCATCAAACTAGTAATCTTGTTTGAGTAACTGTGCATTTGTGAAGTTGCACTATCAATCTTAGCTTGCGCTGCGGCTGAACTAGCTTGTGATTCATTTTGTAGATTACTAATGTAGTCACTGTATGAGTCGGCAATTGATTGTCTTTCGGCAATTGCTGAACTTCTGGCTTCTTCAGCAGCAACACTTTGTTCGTATGAGTTCTTTGATTGTTCTGAAGCAATGGATGAAGCTTTAGAAACTGCTTGTGAAATGGCTGCTGATGATTGCAATGCCGCATCTTGAGCAGCGCTTTGGGCTGCTGAGATTGTCGCATTGAAATCATTTTGCATACTGCTTAGTTGTTGTTGGTACTTAATTACTTCATTAGAAGCGTTATCCTTATCAGCTTCTAGACTGTTAATGACTGCTTCGTATGAAGCTACAACTGATCCATAGGAACTAGCAGCCACAGAACTATCGTAGATAGCTTGGCTAGATGCAGCTGAACTAGCCGAAGATAGACTTGTGATTGCTGATGAATTCAAGCTGTTTTGCGCACTTGCACTTGATTCCAAGTCAGCAAGTGATTGGTTAGCCTTACTAATTTCATTGCGTAATTCATTGATAATCTTTTCGTAGTCAGTGTTTAAACTAGTAATTTGAGCTTGGTATGAATCATTTAGAACTTGTTGTGCTGAAGACACTGCACTGTTCTTGTCGTTTTCAGCATTAACTGACGCGGCAGAAGATTCAGATTGTGACTTTGCAATCAAATCTTCAATGGCTTTTGAGTTAGCAATTGAAGTTGCAGTTGATTGGGCTGCTGCAACTGATTGAGCTTGGCTCTTAGCTTGTAAAACGGCAGCGTTCACGGTTGAGTTCATTAGTGAAACGGCAGCGTTTGAATCATCAATGACCTTTTGGTTCAATGAACTAATTGTCCTTGCATTATCATCCGCAATTGATTGAATTTGTTCAGAAGCTTGTTGTGATGCAATGTCTTGAGCTGACTTAACAGCACTGGAAATTGCTGATTGAGCACTGTCGGCTGCATTTGAAAGATCTTGTTCTTTCTTCTTGTTTAAGTCATCGATGGCAACAGAGTTGGCACTACTTTGAGCAGAGAATTCTGTTGAAGCTTGACTTGATGCTTGACTTGATGCTTTTGAAACAGCGTCACTAATAGCAGTATTGGCACTGCTTTGGGCTTGATTCAATTCGTAGCTCTTTTGAGCATTGATAGCATCAATTGCATTACTATTTTCAGCTGATAATGAAGCTATCTTTGAATCAGCCTCATTTTGAACTGATGAAATAGCTGAGGCTACCACTGAATTTAATTCGTCTTGAGCCTTCTGAGCTGCGGATTTTGAATCAGCAATTGATTTATTTGTTAAATCTTCAATTGATTTAGCATTAGCTAAAGATAGTTGTGCAGCTTCACTACTTGCGGAGTCTTGAGCGGACTTGATAGCACTTCTCATTGCGCTATTTGCTTGTTGTGATGCATTGTTTAAATCGTCTTGGGCCTTGCTTTGTAGATCAACAATAGCTTGTGAATTGGCTAGAGAAACGGCCTTTGAATCTGCATCAGCCTTTGCTTGAGCATCGATTTGGGCTTGTTGAACAGCTTGAGCAATTGCTGATTGAGCACTACTAGATGCATTAATTGAATCTTGGATCGCCTTTGATTGCAAACTATCAATTACACTTTGGTTTTGTTGGGCAACTGATTGGGCAAGTGAGTTGGCTGAGTCTTGCGCTGATTTAACCGCACTGTTCATCGCGTCGGTAGCAGAACTTTGTGCTGATTGCATGCTGCTGTTGTATTGACTTTGAAGGTCGTTAATCTTTTGGGAATTAGCTAAAGAAACAGTCTTTGAATCTTCTGCTGCTTTGCTTTCAGCTAATGATTTGGCGTTATCAGCAGCTTGAGAAATAGCTGCGTCAGCACTGTTAGATGCATTAATTGAATCTTGGGTCGCCTTTGATTGTAGACTATCGATGGCACTTTGGTTTTGTTGAGCTTTCGATTGGGCAAGTGAGTTGGCTGAATCTTGTGCTGATTTAACTGCGCTACTCATTTGTGATTTGGCATCATTAGATGCTTGAATTGAGTCTGATTTATACTTTGCCTTCAATTGGTCCACTGCTTGTGAATTGGCAATTGATGTTGCTGTGGATTTAGTGTTAGCGTCGTCAATAGCTGATTGAACGGCACTATTGATGGCAGCAGTTGCACTGTCGGATGCTGCCTTTGAGTCAGATTCACCCTTTTGTTGAAGTGCGGCAATTGCTGCGTTGTTAGAATCAGTAATCGATTTTACCAAACTATCAGCGTTTTGTTTTGCAGTCTCACTAGCTGCAGACAATGCATCAGCTAGATTTTGGGCTGCTTGTTGTGATGCTGCCTTTGAATCGGCAGTACTCTTGTTTAGTAAGCTTTGAATTTCTGAAGAATTGTCCGCACTTTGCTTAGCAAAAGTATCGTTAGCTGAGCTGGTGATACTTGTAATCGCATTGTTTAGAGCAGTTTGGGCAGCTTGTGAAGCAGCAGTTGAAGCTGCTTGGTATTGCGCTTGTTGTGCTGAACTACTTTGCGCATATTGAGCTTGTAGTGAAGTAATTGTGCTAGTCAATACACCCTGTGCTGATGCGCTAATTGAGTTAGCTGCTGATGTAGCGGCACTGTTAATTGCAGTGTTGGCAGAGTCACTCAACGTTTGTAGCGCAGTTTGGTAGCTGGTGTTCAAGCTGTTAGTTAAGCTTTGATTTTGACTAGTTAATTGAGTCATTGCATCAGCAGCTGATTGTTGAACACTTGCGACTGCGCTTGATCTTAGTGAATCAGCAAGCGTTTGGGCAGCTTGTGAAGCAGCGATGGATTTTTGGTTCAATGAGTTTAGAATTTGTTGATTTTGTGCGTTAATGTCACTAATCTTTTGATGGCTAACAGCATTAATTGAATCGGTTGCTGATTGAACCGCATTACTTTTATCGATGACTGCTTGGTTTGATGCGGCAGCTAAACTGTTGTTGTATTGACTTTGTAGTTGTGCCAATTGTTGTGCATTTTGTGAGTTCAATGAATCTTGAACTGATTGAGCTGATGATTGAACAGAAGTCAATGTCTGACTAATTGCATTAGACTTATCAATTGAAGCCGAATTACTCAAACTTTGCAATGCATTATTGGCTGAGGCAATCAATGATTGAGCATAACTTGAAGCTTGTTGTGATTCTTGCAATGATTGGTTTTGAAATGTTGTTAGTGATTTTTGGTAGTTGGCACTGGCGATTGCAGAATTGGATGCTGCAATACTGTTGGCAATTGAATTAGCTTGACTTGATGCTGAATTAATTGCGTTTGTGATTGATTGACTAAGTGCAGCTTGTGAGCTTTGAATGTAAGCAGCAGCTGATGAACTGCTTGCTGCCGCTAATGAATCAGCAAATTGTGGTTTAGGAAGTACATAAACATATGCTGTTCCTTTCCACAATAGGGGTAAAACATGTCCAGTGCTATTTTGATTATTTAAATAATAGTTATTATCTAACGATGTAACTGATGTAATAACAGGGTTGCCGGTGTTACCGTTAAATACAGCAACTTGACCTTGTCCATTGATACTTTTACCTGTGGAATCCATGAATTGAATTGGATAGTAGACAACATTTACTGTTGGTGAAACATTAATTTGGTATTGACCATTATTGTTGATAATTTGACCGGTTGTCATGTAATAGTTATTACTATCGAAGGTTCCGTTATCAACCAATCTAGGTGTGTTATTTGCGTTTAAAACGATGGATCCTTGTCCATGTTTAACGCCATTACTATCAACGAAGTATACAGGTAAAGTACTACTAATTGAGTATGGGTTAACGACTACTTGGTATTGACCATTTACTGTTACCACTTGGCCATTAATCATGTAGTAGTTGTTACTGTCGAATGTTCCAACACTAGCAATCTTTGGATTGTTGTTAGCATCAAATGCAACCAATCCAGTACCATGTGCGTTTCCATTCGCATCAACGAATGTTAATGATGCTTGTTTATTAACAACGTTAGGATTTACCAGTACTTGGTATTGGCCATTAACATTGGTAACTTGACCATTTACGACGTAGTAGTTGTTGATATCTAAACTACCATTATCGATTAATTTAGAATTGTTGTTGGAATCAAAGGTAATGGTTCCTTGACCATGACTGACTCCATTGCCATCAACAAAGGTTGCGTTGGCAAAGTTGCTTAGCTTGTTTAAAACAACTTCCATAGTAAAGTTGTCATCATTTGCGTCCTTAATCAATTGACCATTAGGACTGATGTGGTAATTACTATTTGCTAAGTTACCGTAGTCAACTAGTTGTGGCACGTTGTTGCCGTTAACGTTAACTTGACCTATCGCAGTGTTTCCGCTGTTATCGACTACCGGTACACCCTTGCTAGTGAATGTTACTGTTGATGTTCTAGCATTTTTTAGGACAGCAATTGAGTAAGTGCCATTACCTTTAGCTACCACTTTAGCATTTGGTGCAACGTGGTATCCACTACCGTTAATGTTGGTAGTATCGTTGATGGTTGTTGATCCATCTGAATTTAGGTAAACAGAACCAGTCAATTGGTTATTGCTACTGTCTGTTAGGATTTGATTATTTGGAGTTACAAAGTTCAATGTTGCAGTTTGTTGGTTAACAGTAACTGCATATTGACCGCTGTTGTTAGCATCAGCAGTAATGTTTGGGGTTGAAGCATTTGGCACATAGTAGTATTGAGTTTGCAAGTTACCCAATGTGTATGTGTTGGAAATGCTTCCATCATTATTGATGTTTACTGTACCAGTTGCTACCAATTGGCCATTGGTGTTATAGAAATTCAATGGCTTTGGTTTTGCAGCAGGTACCAATGTCACTACGTAGTTGTAGTTTGAGTTCATACTCAATTGTGATCCAACGTTTGCTACGTAGTTATTACCGTTAATATTGTAATAGTTTGTTACTTTTTGCAAAGCATTGTTGGAACTATTTAGAATTGCCATCCCAATGGCTGGATTTCCATTTGTCCCCGTGATTGCGTTTCCGTTTGCATCAACAAAAGAGACTGGTGTTAGGAAAGTTGGATTAGTTCCCTTAGTTTCAACGATAAGTTGTGGAGTGCCTAAATAATTCTTCCCAGGTGCTATACTGGCATTTAAAACATAAGTGAAGCCTGGATTAGTAACATTATTGACATTATTTAATTGGTTGACTCCATTTGCATTTGGTGTTGCAGAGTTAAGAATTTGAAAATTATTTGGATTGGTATTATTAGCAACATATGCATATGAAGCACCTCCGCCAAGCGGTTGATTTCCATTGACATCATTAAAGTATACAGAGATGGGATTTGCGCTAAAGTTATCACGATAACTTAGTCCCTGAGCTAAGTTGTCACGATACACAGCAGCATTGCTATCAATGTTGCTTTGCGCAGATGAAGCCATTTGATCAATGATGGCTTGAGCCTCAGACAGACTAACCCCTGTTAGTGAATTATTAGAATTGCTACTTTGACTATTATTAGTGTCCAAATTCGATTGCACATTTGAACTACTAATTACCGATGTATTCTCACTTAATGCAGAACTACTGTCTTGAATGCTATTCGAACTGCCTTGAGATGAAGATGTTGAACTGGTGTTACTTGTTACTACTGGGCTCTTTGATTGACTGCTTGAATAAGTAGTTTGATCCATAATTGTGGCTGCTTGTCCTTTAGTAGTACCATCAGCATTTGCGCTAACTTGAGTTGTCATCAAAGTAAGACCTGCCGCACCAAAAAGTGCAAAAGAAGAAACAGAGACTACAACCCAGTTTTTCTTTACTTTTTTCAACATCTTTTTGTCGTTTAGCTTTCTTATTTTTCTCTTATTGTATTTCAATGAAAAGGCACCTCCTCTTTAAAATTTCAGTGATAAACTTATAAAATCGTTTTTATACACCGAATATAATATCCTATTAACATCGTGATTTCTCAAATGAAACATTGATTTTAAAAAATCTTAAAAAAGTAAATTATTTCTTAACATTTCACTGAGATTTCTTCTTATTTTCCTGTAGAAAATTGCTGATTTTAGACAAAAGTATAAAAAATACCCGTTAGGATTTTTCCTAACGGGTATTTTTAGATTCTATTTAATTCTGTTAACCCAGGTCTTATTAGCAGTGATGTATTCACCATGTCCAATGTAGAATCTGGTAATTCCGTAGAATCTTGCTACGCTTTGTACTCGGATCAATGCGTTCTTTCTGAAATGCTTAATCGCATTACGCTTAGTGAACTTCTTAGCATTGTGTACTAAAATGCCCCTATTTCTGATGACACGAATTAGCTTAGTACGACGAACGTAATATGCTGGAATTGTGCTCTTAGCATTGATGTAGCCGTGCTTGATGCGGTACTTAGTACCGTTCTTAGTCTTGACTATTCTCAATACCTTGTATGCGTTAGCTTTATTTCTTGGTCTCTTGGAGAAGTACTTAACGGCATTCTTGCGAGTGAAGTGAGTATTTACGTAAACTCCACGTTTGTTTGTCCAGTATACGTAAAGTGGTACTCTCTTCTTAGCAAGCGCAACATAGGTCTTATTAGAGGTTACATATTGGCCATTACCAATGTATAGACGAGTAATGCTGTAGTACTTAACAACCTTCTTAACGTTAATTAATGCACCACGACGAAGTCTAATTACACGTCTCTTGCCATAATGGAACTTCTTGTCTGTGTGAACCAATACTCCAGTCTTTCTGATGACACGGAATAGTGGATGATTAGTACGGTAGTATGCATCCCTAATGTTCTTGTTGAAGTAGATGTAACCACCATTAACCTTTAGACGTGGGTACTTGTTATGATCTAGAACAACGCCTCTAACCTTGAAGACATGTGCTAATCTTCTTGGTTTCTTAGCATAACCCTTCACACGATTCTTGATTGTGAAGTGAGCTGAACTGTGTAGGTATAGTCCCTTCACACTGTATACATATGAAGGAGCCTTTCTCTTCAATTCGGCCTTGTATGCTTTCATGTATCTAGATACATAGTCGGCATCCTTGTGCTTCAAGTTTTCAACTGGTAATAACTTAGCAGCACGGTTTCTACCTGCAGATTCAGGTGATTCACCTACACGAGTCTTAACCGCAACTACATGCATGGTTGTTTTACCATCGCTATTAACAACTACTTTAATGATTGTATTTTCATTAGAAGTGTAGTTGTAACCATGACCATTATTAACAACTGATTTGTGTTGAACAATCAAGTTGCCATTGCCCTCAAGCTTGGCAATCACTCTTCCAATTGCATAGGTTTTATCACTGGCATCGAGGTGCGCATTGTCAATTGTAATTGTGCCGTCAGCATTGATTGGGAATGATTCAACATGGTAGCTTCCATCTTGACTCTTGGTAACTGTTGATCCGGCAGGTACCAAGTACCTGTTATCGTTTGAACGAGTTGGCTTAGTTACGATAATTGCTCCATTAACGTCACCCTTAACTGGGATGTTACCAATTGATTGAGTATCTTGACCCCCGTGGTTGAAGTGAACATGTTCAATTTCATCATCAACAGGTGTTAATACCGGATCACTTGGTACTGGTTGACCTTCTGGAATAGTTGTTCCAGCGTAACCAGGGACATTGGATTCAATTGTTTTTGAACCATCGTTATTAGTGTGAATGATTACCGCATCATCAACAGGTTTTGCATTGTCACTTAGACGAGCTGGTTTCTGTTCATCTTGTTGAATTGGAGTTGCAGCAACGTGATATGAAACATTGTTGTTCTTATCAACTTCAATTGTAATTGGTTCACCAGCATCGGCTTGGTAAGCACGGTGTGGAATAGTTGGATCATTTACAACGGATGTCTTAGCAACTGTTAAGTCACCGGTATTTGGATCAACCTTAGCAACCAATGGTCCAATGACTGACTTAGTATTGTCATTCTTATCATCGTAGAATGCATTATCGATGTTTAGAGTACCATCAGCATTGGTTGACATCTTAGTACCTCTTACTTGGTAAGCTCCAATGTCTTTGTTCTTTGTGATTGATGAACCAGCAGGAACAATGTAGTAGTTACCATCGTTACCCTTAACAACCTTGGTCTTCGTTGTCACGATGTTTCCATCGTCATCAACTCTAGCCTTAAAGTCAGCTTGGGCTTGTAGATGGCCACTATCGTCAACGATGTTAGCGTTGGCGATATCAACATCACCGTTTGCATCGATTGGTAGTGAATCACCATGATAAGTTCCGTCATCGTTCTTTGTAATAGTAGTTCCAGCAGGAATTACGTACTTCCCATCGGTTGACTTAGTAGTCTTAGTTACGATGATGTTTCCATTGTCATCACCCTTAACAGGTAGGTAAGACTTAGAACCGGTATCCTTACCACCGTTATCGAAGTGGACATCAGAAGCAGTACCTTGAGTTGGAGTCAATACTGGTTTAGTAGTGTCTTGACTAAATGGTACGTTAGTTTGACCAGCGTAGCCAGGGATGTTTGAGATAACATTCTTAGTACCATCACTGTTGTAGTGGATGGTTGCGCCATCTGGTTGCGCCTTACCATTCTTACCAGGTTGTGCTGGAACCTTTTCGTCTTGAACGATTGGAGTTGCATCAACGTGGTATTCAACACCACCCTTACCATCTGACTTGATGGTAATTGGGTCACCGGCAGTTGCTTTGTAGACACGACTTGAATCGCTTGGATCAGGTACAACTGTGTCTTGACTTGCGGTTAGCTTACCAGTGTTTTCATCAACGTTTGCCACGATACTGTTAATGACACCCTTACCTGGTTCTAGTTTGTCATCATAGTGGGCATTGTCGATTGTAACCTTGCCATCCTTAATTGGTAGCTGATTTCCGGCTACTTGATATTGTCCAGTTGCTGGATTCTTGGTTACAGGCGAACCGGCAGGGATGATGTAATCATTGCCATCATCACCCTTAGCAATTTCATCCTTGGCTGTTGTGATGTTACCTTGATCGTCAACTTTGGCTACTAAGTCCTTGTGAGCCTTAGTATCACCCTTACTATCGTTAACGTTAGCGTTATTGATAGTTACGGTACCATCTTCGTTAACTGGTAGTGACTCACCATGGTACTTACCATCGTCACCCTTCGTAATGTTGCTTCCCTTTGGAATCATGTACTTACCATCGGTTGACTTAGTGTTTTGAGTTACAACAATATTACCATCGTTATCACCCTTAACTGGAACATCACCAGTGGAACCAGTGGCCTTCTTGTCAGTATCAAATGATACGTCGTGAGCAACATCATTAACTGGAGTTAACTTAGCATGACTGGTATCAGAATTATTTGGTAGTCCAGTTTGACCAGTGTATCCAGGGATATTTGAAACGATATCCTTAGTACCATCACTATTGTAATGAACCTTGGCACCGTTTGATTGAGTCTTACCATTGTCACCTAATTGAGCATCGATTGACTTATCTTGGTCAATTGGAGTGGCATCCATGTGGTATTCAACGCCACCCTTTCCATCAGGTTTGATGGTAATTGGGTCCCCGGCATTAACTTGGTAAGCTCTGCTTGGGTTGGTTGGGTCGTTGACAACGGTTGTCTTATCAACTGTCATTGTGCCCTTTTCAGGATCAACCTTAGCGGTTACTGGTCCAACCAATGACCTTGTCTTATCTTCTTTGTCATCAAAGTGAGCGTTTGGAATATTAACGATTCCATCGCTTGGTGACTTCAACTTATCACCAACAACTTGATATGAGTTGTCAGATGGGTTCATGTTGACGTTGGAACCACTAGGAATGATGTAGTAGTTACCATCCTTACCCTTAGCAATGACATTATCGTTTGTGGTGATGTTTCCATTGTCATCGGTGTTTACTGGTAGTGTTTGACCGTGATCAACTTGAACATTACCAATTTGGTCATATACCGAAGCGTTATCAATTTGACCATTAGATGGGTAAATTGGTACTTGGTATAAAGTCTTAGTTTTATCAGTTGGATCAGTAATCATTTGAATTTGTCTACCAGTTGCGTACTTGTAGCCATCTGGAATTGCTGAAACAGCCTTGTAGGCGTCAGTACCACCTGCATAAATAGGAGTATTATCCTTATCGTTTGCGTAGATGAAGTACTTAGTAGTGTCAGCTGAAACTGGCTTGTTGGTGTAGATATCGATGAATTGAACGTTACTTCTTGATGAGTAAGGTGAGTTATCAGCAATTACAACCTTAGCATTTGGATCAACGTTTTCATTGTTATCCATCCAATCAACCACTTGTGAATCTGGGTTGTAAACGTGGAATCCTTTTTCATTATATCCACCACTAGGTAAGTTAGCGTCTAGAACATGACCTGTGGTCTTATCGATGATAACCTGACCGTTACCCTTAGATGCACCATCGTTGTTATCAATGAATGTAGCATTATTGATTACAGCGGTGTCATCCTTGGCGGTCAATGAGAATGCCCCATTGTCATTGTTAATTTCTGTACCAGCATTTGCTTGATATGCTTGCTTACCCTTAACAATGTGAACACCGTTTTCATCAGCAAGGGTCATTGTACCCTTGTTCAAGTCGATGTTAGCGTGGACATCACGAACGCCAATAACGTTACCTTGTTCATCCTTTACAGCAACGTTTGGCAATGTTACCTGACGAGTACCTGCATCATATGGATATGATGGAACTGTCCAGTTGCCATTGCTATCCTTGGTGACTTCACTACCAGGTAGAATGATTCTCCCGTTTGGAGTGGTTACAGGTTGAGTTACCTTAATTGTGCCATCGCTTTGACCTTGGATTGGAAGTTTATCAATGGTTGATCCAGTATCCTTATCATCGTTGTCTAGGATATGAACATTATCGATGGTACCAGTAGTTGGTTTCAATACTGGGTTAGTTGGTAGTGGTTCACCATTTGGAATGGTGTCACCGGTAAATCCAGGAACGTTTGAAATGATTGTCTTACTACCATCATTATTTACATGAATTGTAGCAGCATTGTCTTGAACTGTACCGTTTTGACCGGTTTGGGCAGGAACCTTCTTATCTTGTTCAATAATCGTAGCTGGAATGTGATATTCAGGTTCACCATTGTCATCCTTAGTGATAGTGATTGGGTCCCCAGGATTTACTTGGTATGCCTTAGTTGGGTCGTTTGGATCAGTTACGACAGTTGTCTTGTTGACAGTCATTGTGCCGTTTGATGGATCGATGTTTACTGAAACCTTTCCAATTACTGACTTGGAAGGATCAGTCTTGTCGTCTAGATGAGCCTTATCGATATCAACAGTACCATCTGGGTTAGCAACTAACTTGCTACCTTGAGCGGTGTAACTGCCATCGCCAGAACTGTTTGGGACAACTGAGGTATTCTTAGTGATGACGTAGTAGTTGCCATCCGTACCCTTGGAAATAACATCCTTGGTAGTGTATATTGAACCATCATCGTTGGTTTGAACTGGTAATGTTTGACTGTGGTCGACCTTAACGTCACCCTTTTGATTCAAGACACTAGCATTGGTGATTTCACCTTGTGCTGGGACGACTGGAACAATGTAGGTACGCTTGTCTTTATCACTGTCATCATCATTATTAGTTTGTTGAACGATGATTTGCTTACCCTTAGCGTAGGTGTATCCACTTGGGATACCAGTTACGGCTTCAGCAGCGTTTGAACTACCAGCAAAGATTGGTAGTAAGTCATCATCGTTAACCTTAATCGATGGGTTGTTAGTGTTATCGGTAAATACTTGGTTGTTGTATACGTTTAGGAACTTAACATGGTTGTTTTCGTGGTATGGAGCATTGTCGGTAACTCTAACAATTGCGTTGTTATCAACGTTACCACTTGCATCGCTCCAGTGAACGATTTGACCGGTTGGGTCATAAACATGGAATCCTGCGTTTTGGTTACCACCAGTAGTTGGTAGGTTTGCGGTTAAGACGTTACCAGTAGTCTTATCAACTCTAACTTCACCATTTCCGACATTGGCATTATTTAGAACGTCAATCAATGTGGCGTTGTGAATAACGGCTGTATCGTTTTTGGTGTTTACATACAAGTGGTTGTTATCTGAAACGATTGGAGTTCCAGCATCAGCTTGGTATGCGTCGGTACTTGTGGTTGCGTGAACTCCTTGTGGATTAGCAACTGAAAGTGTTCCACTTGCTAGGTCGACGTTTGCGACTACGTCTTGGTGATCGATAACATTTCCTTTGTCATCCTTGATTGGAAGTTGTGACAATGTTACCTGTCTGTTTCCGGCATCGTATGGGTATGATTGAGCGTGCCAATTACCATCTTTATCCTTAGTAAGAGTTGTGTTAGCAAGGATAATCTTACCGTCCGGAGTTGTGATTGACTTGGTAGTCTTGATTGAACCATCATCTTGTCCAATTACGAAAACATTGTCGGTGGTTGAACCAGTGTCGTTACCATTAATATCATCCATGTGAACTTCATTAATAGTACTTGAACTTGGTGTTAATACCACTGTTTTTGGTACTGGTTGACCTTCTGGAATATCGTAACCCTTAAAACCAGGAACGTTTGAAATCACAGTCTTGCTACCGTCATCATTTACATGAATCTTAGCGGCACCATCGGCCATTGTTCCGTTTTGACCAGCCTTTGCAGGAACTGGTTGATCTTGAGTAACCTTTTCAGCGTTAACGTTGTATGAAATGGTGCCGTCTGGGCCAACTTCCTTTGTAATTGGTGCATTGGTGTGGGCGATGTAAACATTACCCTTATCATCCTTAGCAACAGTTGCCTTAGCGACGGTCATGTTTCCATTGTCGTCAACCTTAGCAATTAGATTACCTTGTTGTGATGTGTTGTCGGAAGCATCATAGTTACCATTTGGAATGTTAATAGTTCCATCGGGGTTTATTGGGAATGATTCAGCGTGGTAATTACCATCAGTTCCCTTGGTTACAGTAGAACCAGCTGGAACCATGTACTTGCCATCGCTTGACTTAGTGTTCTTAGTAACGACAATATCACCGTTTTGGTTACCCTTAACAGGAACGTCACCGGTTGAACCAGTGTCTTGTCCGTCAGCGTTAAAGTGAACACCCTTAGCTACATCGTTAGTTGGTATTAGGACAACGTTTCCAGTATCTTGATCCACTGGGACATTAGTTTGGCCAGCAAATCCTGGGATATTAGATTGAATTGTCTTAGTACCATTATCTGGATTGATAATGACTGTGGCAGCATTATCGAAGCGTTGACCGTTAGTACCGGTCTTAGCAGGAATGTTTTGAGAAGCGTCAACGGCATGTGCGGGTACGTGGTATTGAACGTCGTCGTTTTCATACTTAGGAGTTACTGCTGCGCCGGCATCAACTTGGTAGATTTTGCCATCTGGAGCCTTTGTTACTGAGGCCTTGGCGATGGTAATCTTCCCAGTATTTGGATCGACGTTTACGGTAATCTTACCTGGGTATGAAGTATTTTCATCCTTATCGTATTGTCCATTGGTAATGTTAAATGTACCATCTGGATTTGCGGGGATGGTGTATCCGTCAGCATGGTATGTGCCGTCTGCTTCATGACGAACGCTTGAACCCTTTGGAACGAAGTAGTAGTTAGGATCATCGTTCATTCCCTTAGCAACGTGATCTTCTGAAGTGGTGATTGAGCCATCACTAGCAGTGTTTACAGGCAACTTGGTAATTGCTTTTTCTTGATTATCCTTACCATCAATAACGGCTGTTGGTAGTTGAGCTTGTGTTGGAACAACTGGAATTACATATTCAAAACTACCGTCAGAATTCTTGTTAACAGTAATGCTCTTGTTGGAATCGTATAAATAACCATCAGGTAATTGCATAACCGCCTTGGCAGCATCCTTAGTACCAGAGTTAACTGGCAATCCATCAGAATGAGTGACCTTCAATATGAAGTTATCCTTACCTTGACCATCAGTATGATAGTTAATGATTGCGCCTGTGTATGAGTTTTTCAACTTAACATCATGAACGAAATCATATGGATAGTTTTCAACGACTTGAACGGTAGCATTAGCGTTAACGCCCCCCTTACCGTCACTCCATTCAACGGTTTGAGTATCAGGAGACTTAATGTGGTACCCTTCATTGTTACCACCTAGATTAGCAACATTTGATAAATCAGAACTTGGTAAAATCTTACCGGTTGATTTATCAACGTTGATTAATCCAGTTCCGTCAATTGTATTACCATGTTCATCTTTCAATGTAGCGTTGGTAATTCTTGCGGTATCGTCTTCACTCTTGACTTGATAACCATTACCGGTCTTAACTACTGGCGTACCATTATTTGCTTGGTATGCGTAACCATCTTGAGTAATGGTGTGAATTCCACTATTTGATGGTTGATTCAATGTTAATGAACCATCATCGTTTAACTTAGCAGTAACATCTTGACTGTTAATCTTGTTACCATTTTGATCGGTAATTGTAGATTGACTAATCGTTACGTTACCATTTTGATTCATTGGAAGAGTTTGAACATGGTAACTACCATCTTTGTTGATTGTAACTGGTGAATTTGCCATAGCAACATTAGCACCATCATCAGTCTTGGTGTTCTTAACAACGGTAATTGAACCATCATCGTGTCCTTGAACACTCATGTTGGAAATAATCTTTCCAGTATCATTACTCTTGTCATCATCAGCATGAGTAGTTGGTAATGTAGTAACACCTGGAGTTAGAACTGGAAGACCGGTATCTGTATCCATTGGAACATTTTGGGTACCAACAAATCCAGGTACATTTGATGTGATTGTCTTAGTACCATCAGCATTAGTGTGGATGGTTGCGCCACCTTGAACAGTTTGACCGTTCTTACCAGCCTTGGCTGGAACGACTTGATCTTGTTGTTGAACTTGACTGGCAATGTGGTAAGTAGTTGATCCGTCTAGGTTAACTACTGGAGTAATGCTGCTACCCTTCTTGGCAACGTAAACATTACCATTACCATCTTCAACGGCAGTATCGCTGTTAACAGTTAATGAACCATCATCGTTTAGATGAGCCACAACTGGTTTAACAACACTTGTACCGTTAGTTCCATCGTATGAGGCATTGTTGATAGTAACAGTGCCGTCTGGGTTTCTTGACAATGATTCAGCATGGTAAGTCCCGTCATCATTCTTGGTGACCTTAGTACCTGCTGGAACGACGTATTTGCCATTCTTTGAAGTGGTGTTGGATACAACAGTGACAGTACCATCATCATGACCTTGAATTGGTAGTTGGTCGGTAGTTGAACCAGTATCTGTACCGTTTTGGTCATTGTGAACACCATCAATTGTTTCCTTGATTGGTGTTAGTTTGAATTGAGTAGTGTCAGTGTTTGCTGGAACTGTTTCTGTCTTTTGACCGTTATCCAAACCAAATCCAGGAACGTTTGAAGTAACTGTCTTTACACCTGTATTTGGATCGTAGTTAACGGTTGCACCACCTGGAACAACTGGACCGTTTGCTCCGGCAGTTGCTGGAACATCTTGCTTAATCTTGTGAGTAACAGTTTCAACATGGTATTCAATCTTACCTTGGTCATTAACAACCTTTTTGATTACTGCCTTAGCTTTAGCGGTGTAAGCATTGTTGTCATTTCCGACTAATGTAGTATCTTTTTGAACAGTAATAGTACCATCTGGGCCAAGTACACCCTTGATATCTGAAGTTAGGCCAGTGTCTTCCTTTCTGTGCATGAAGTGAACATTGCTGATTGTAACGGTTTGATTGGTTGGGTTGTATGCAAAACCATCAACACTTGGTTTGTTGTTAGCATCCTTAGTTACAACAGTACCTGCAGGGATAATGTATGAACCATCTGCACTAGCTGTGTTCTTTGTAACCACTTGATTACCATCAGCATCAGTTGTCACTGGAAGATTACCGATAGTTGAGTTAGTCTTTTGACCATCAGAAGTTACCGGAACATTAGCCATTCCCACTAGTTGACCAGTGGTGTTGTAACCATTACCAACAGTGTTTGGTTGGTTTGGTTGAATGGTTTGTCCAGTACTGATTTGGTAAGTGTTACCGTCAGAGCCGGTAATAGTACCGTTGTTTGGTACCTTGGTAATTGTAGTATTACCGTTATTATCACCACTTACTGTTATACTGACGTTTTGCGCAATGATATTTCCGTTACCATCAGTAACAGAGATGTTAGTTTGAGCTGTAGTTGGTGAAACGATGTACTTATCTTGACCGTTGTACTTCTTAGCATTTGATGATGTAAAACCAGGATTATCTGGAGTTACAAATGGTGCACCGTTTCCAGTATTGGCGTTGTAAGTACCCTTACCTACGCTTGAACCGTTTGCAGTAACAACATCAACTGTTTGTTGGTCAACTGGAGTTCCATCTGGTAGCAATGATAGATAGTAGTAGTTTGAATCAGAACTATTTGCGGCAACGTGAACTAAGACATTCTTATTAACTGTTAGAACATTACTGATTGTGTACTTGTTACCATCATTATCGGTAATATGAGCAACTGGTTTACTTGTATCTCTGTTATCTGCAGTGACCCCTCCCGCTTGTTGGTCTGATAGAGCTGTAATATCAATGTAAACAGGTTTTGTATCTAACTTGCTTGCATTACTGTGACCAGTGATTAAAACATTAACAGCCTTGTTAGTATCCTTACCAGTCAAAGCATTGTAAATATGAATATTGACAGTTTGGGGTGTTTGGTTAGTTGTAACATTGAATGAGTCATCCTGATCATTTTGGGCAGGACTGTATCCAGGTAAATCAGGAGTTACAATCATGTGACCATTATTGTCATAACTGATTGTTCCTGGGAATGGAAGTGTTGTTCCATCTTCACGTTGGATAGGAACCTTATCACCTGTTTGATAATTAAATGCTTGTTTGGTTACATTAACAATTGGTGTGTAGTTACCTTGACTATCCTTATTTAATTCAAGTGCAGTACCGGGAGTAACGGTGTAGCTGTAGTGCTTACCATCAGAGTCTTTAGTTCCAACGAAGCCACCACTAACGACACTGGTAATGTATGAATTACCGTCTTCGTTACCTTGTACCATTACTGTCGATGTACCAACCTTTTGGCCGGTTGCAGGATCGACAATATCAACGTTAGTTTGAACTGGTGCGGTAGCCGGTACTAAGACAGCGTTACCGTTGTTGTCAAATTGAGCATTGGTTGCTGTAGCAAATCCAGGGATATTAGCAGTAGCTTGTTTACCACCTGAAGCGTTAGCTGAGATGGTAGCACCACCCTTGATTGTATTACCTGAATCGGTAACAGCGTTGACTTGTTCAGTACCAACATAAGTTGAGTTAACTGATACGCTGAACTTGCTTGAATCATTAGGGTCAACGCTGATTGCAGTTCCGGTTGTTACGTTGTATCCGTTGTGTCCATCAGTCAATGTAGCATTGCTTGGAGTATCTACAGATGTAATGTATGAATTACCATCAGAGTTACCTTGGACATGAACCGTCATGGTACCAATGTTCTTACCTGATTGAGCATCATATACATTGATAGTTGTTTGAACTGGACTCTTTGATGGAGTCAATACAGCGTGGTTGTTTGCATCGATATTAGCTGGAACGCTGCCATCGAAACCTGGCATCTTAGAGATTGATTGCTTTACACCGTTTTCAGTATGGATAGTTGCACCTGCAGCGATTGGGTTACCCTTGTCAGTAACCGCTCCTAAATCGATATCTGCTGGTGTTTCTGGAGTAACTACAATTGTTGGAGTTACCTTGCCACCATTGTATTGAGGAGTTAATACTGATCCCGTATTAACGGTATAGGTATTACCATTACTGTCTGTAAAACTATTTTGTGAGTCCACGTTTGTAACGTATGAATGACCATCGGTTCTACCTTGAACATCCACATCAACGTCACCAACGTGACTACCATCAACACTGCTGATTACTGGAACAGTAACCTTAACTGGGTTAGAAGATGGTGCCACAACAGCACTGTTACCCTTCATTTGACCAGGGTTAGTACCATCAAAACCTGGCATCCCTGGCTTGATAGTCAATGTACCATCACTATTGGTAACGGTAGCACCACCATCAACACTTGTACCGTCAGCTAGAACGGCTGGAGTCTTGGTGATGACGTCTTTATCGACTTGTCCTTCGATATATGTGATGACGTTTCCTGAGTTGTCAGTGTATGCCTTCACATTATCACCAACAATAACCTTGTACTTACCAGAATCAGTTTTGAACACTTTTCTACCCTTCACATCGGTAATCTTAGAAGTCCCGTCATTTTGCCCTTGAGCGGAAACCTCAACGTAGACAGGTTGACCGTTAACAGTTAATGGAGTTGTTGAGTTTGGTTGATATACCGGTACTTTAACGGTTACTGGTGTAGCAGAAGGACTAACAATATCTTTTTGGTTAGATCCTGAACCAGTGGTTTGAGTACTTGATGATGAATCGAAACCTGGTAGGTATGTTACGGTGTGCAAACTACCATCGGCATCTTGGCGTCTGTAACCACCTTGATCAACTGGGCTTCCTGAAGTAGTAACAACGTTAACGTACTTCTTGTCACTAGTTGCTGTTAATTGAACATGATAAGTTGGGTTCCCGTTGGCATCAGTAACAATACCAATCTTTGTCTTGTTATCGATGACATATTGTAATCCGTCGTTCTTACCTGATGAAATGGTTACTGGTTTAACAGCATTAACTGAACCATCACTGTTACCCTTAACTTGAACTGATGCGGTTAATCCAGTTGGATTACCATTGGCATCATCTAGATAAATAGTGGCAGTACCAACAGCTGGCTGCACAGTGTACATACCATAACTATCAGGGTTTAGACCTGTATTATTTTGTACAACAGCGAAACCAGGTAGTTGTGGAGTTACTGAAATCACGTTACCAGTATTCTTATCAACCTTTGCAATCCCCTTAAATGGAATTCTGCTTCCAGAAGGGGTATCGATTGGTAATAATGTACCATCTTGCATGAATTGAACATCTGGAACGTAGATGTCGTAAGTTGACTTATCGTATTGCTTCATTGGAGTCTTAGATAAATCAAGTGCGTAACCCTTGTTATTGTTAGATACATCACTGGATAGCTTGGTAAAGGCAGTCTTAGCATCGTAATTAGAAGTATCTAAAGTACCATTTCCTAGGATTGTTGAAGTTGGTAACTTGGTAATACCAACTAGCCTAGTCTTGGCACCATTAGAAGCGATAACTCTGACTGTGGCGTAGCTTGTATCTTTATTATTACTATCAGCACCACTGTATGATGAATCATCAAATGGTGTGATGTTTTGGTTATTAATTAAATATTCACGATATTCAGGACTTGCTAATGGATTACTTGAAGTCTTGTTTGTATAGTATTGAGACTGACTTTGGTCACTATCGTTTAAGTGACTCAAAATACCACTAATGTTGTTCAAGAATCCTTGTGCTGTAGGCATAGCAGCGATTGAGTGCATGTCATTGTCAGGACCATAGTTACCCTTTAACTTAAGTTCTTGTCCATCATCTAGACGAGTCCATACACTGTTAAAACCTTCAACGTTGGTTTGATAACTGTTGTTACCTGGACGAATTGAACTAGTTACACTGGCAATTGGTTGATATGCAGATCCTTGCCAGTTAGCTAAATTAGTTCCCATGAAGGTATTCAAACGAATACCAACAGTGTCGACTGGTTTAGTTCCTAAATCAATATCACCATTAAACTTGATGCTACCATCACTTTGCGTAGTAGAATTACTTGAATCAAGCGTGATGGTTTGGGCTAACGCTTCACTATTGTTATTAGCCTTGTACATATTGCGGTAGACGTCACCATTGTTTGACTTCGCATCAAATGAACCAGTAACGTAGTGAACCTCGACTTGATGTTCTTTAGCATCATCCCCAGGGTTGTTTAATGTGGCGTCAAACTTGGCATGATAGTGACCATTATTATCTTGGTAAACTTCGATATTGTGGTCGAATTCAATTGAAGGAGAACCAGAGAAGTCAATGGAAGTATCGTTTCTGGCGTTTTGACCTGAAATAACCTTTGGATTATTACCATTGAAAGCTTCATTGAACCTGCTAATAACCTTTGGATTATTAGACATGCTTGCAACAGTCTTACCTAGTGCGTTGGCAATATTAATGATAATGTCAGGTAGTTGAGGGTCATTGATGTTCTTAAGTTTATTAATGAAGTCCTTCTTACTCATTCCAGCAACATCTTGGAATGTTTGACCGTTCAAGTAAGCTCTTTGACTATTAAGGCTACTTGCCCAGGTAGTATCATTCAAGATACCTGTTTGATTATTTACCCTGTTAACATCGTTCTTCCAGACATTAGAAATTGCTGTATTAATTTCAGCTTGAGTTGGATTGTCACCATTTTTAGCTTTATCAGGATTGTATGCACCTGAACGGCTAGTATCATTGGTTACAATGTTACCGTTTTGAACTTGATCATTGTAATCTTGCTTATTTGCAAGAATGTCTTCATACAATTGAACGAAGTATTGTAGGTAATCAAAAGCGGTATCAAAGTTGACCCCATTATCTGTAACGCCAGTTGATGGAACTGTTGACCATGTGTATGGATAACTGAAACTAAATCGTTTCTTACTACTTTCAGATCCTGCTGGCTTGTATCCGTTAGTTACCCCGTTAATATCTTGGAAAATTTCACTACTGTTAAAGTTATCATCATTTTCACCCAACGCAGTACCATTACGACGGTAGTGATAAATGTATGGGTTTAGTTGGTAACCACTGCTAGTTCTAATACTATCAATATTTCCATTATCCAAAATGGCGCCAAAGACATCAATGGAAGATAAACTTAGCTTTGGACCAGCCGCACCGGTCAATGGGGTTCCTGGTGTAACGTTCAATGTTAAATTAAACTTCCTTGGATTGAATGCAACGATTGGCAGAAAGGCAACACGAAGTGGGTGATCCTTTGATCCAGTGTTCATATTAATGTCCAATGTCCCATTTTGTTGGACGATAATCTTACTAGTTGATTGATTTCTACGACCACCATTCTTCATTGTTGAGTATGGTCCGTAGATAAAGGCGTTGTACAATCCCCCATTAGCAGTAGTAGGAATCTTGGCATCAACCTTGAAAGTACCGCCACTTAGGATTTGCATGCCGTGACCTAACCAAACAACGGCATCGGTACGCTTATTATTCCATCCACCGGCAACGGATGATGTGTTCTTTGAACTATTAACTAACTTAGGATCCAATGCAGTTGGTGTAACACCATCTGGAACAACTAGGTTAATAGCCCCCTTGATAACTACGTTTCCGCTATCTCCTGATCCGGTATCAGAAGGATCATTAATGTTGCCAACACGGATACCGTTAGTGTTGTTACTCAATGTTATGTTAACAGTGGCACCGGTATGCACATTAACATTGTTATTGGCTATAATACCGTAGCTAGGCATAATGGTTGAATCTAAATTATCAGTTTGAACTGTTTTACCCCAGCTCTTTTGGTAAACGTGATTATCAATTTCCACTGGGTTTAAGTTAACGGTTGAACCTTCTTGGAACACAATATAGTTGGCAATCAATGAATTGAATGCGTATTGACCATTGGCACCAACAACGAACTTACCACCTTGAGTGTTTAAGTTCTTGTAGGTTTCGTTGTAGGTAATCATACCGTTGTTGTTAGTTGCGTCTGAAGTGTATACATTGGCACCTAATACATAGTTACCATTTCCGTTACTTGGATTGAATAGGTTATCAAAAGTGCTGTTGTATCTAACGTTATCGTATTCAACGAATCCATTACCGTTTACAACATATGGGCTTCCTAAACTGGTAACGTTTTGGATTTTAACAACAGAACCACTATCAGACTTATTGAAAGTGTAAGTGCCACTTAGTGAGAACTTGTTTTGACCATCAATAGTCAAATTACCAAGATTGGTAACAGTTCCACTTGAGTTAATGTTGTTAGTCAATACAATCTTTTGAATGTTGGCAGTTCCTGAAGCAACCATGGCACTATTAAATTGGGCATTGTTATTGGCGTAAACAATTCCGTTGTTAAAGTCGTTAACCATCTTGTTGAAGGTTGCTTTATATTGAAAAGAACTGGTATTAGTGTTGTTGTGTGGTACATTCTTATCTTCTGGATTGGCATCGTATCCAGAAGTATTGAACTTGTTATTTGAATCGAATTGTTGATTTAAAGCGTTTCTAACACCCATGTATGCGTTATCGTACATAGCTTGTAACCCAGAATCAGAACTAGGACGATTGCTTCCTTGAGTGTAATCATCTGATCCTGATGTAGTAGCATCGTTAAATGCAGCATCCGCAATCCTCTTGAAATCAACACCATACTTGTAAGCGATGTATAGCATTGATGATGTGTTGGCAGCTGCCTTCTTGATATCATCAATTGATGAACTAGCCATGTTATCAGAAATACTCTTTGATTGGTTGGCATTAACCCCTTGGTAAGCAGCACTGTATAATTCCTTGCTGTTGTTATCAGTTATGTCATCGTTATTGGCATTACGGTTACTGTAGGCGTCATTAACCCCTTGGTTAATTGCTTGAGTATACTGGGCATTGTTATCGTTAGCATCTTGAGTGTTACCTTGTAGGTGCTTTTGGTAATTAGCAGCAGCATCTGCAGATTGGTTGTTAACAATGTCGGTAGTTTGATTTTGATTGTTGGATTGGTCACTAGAACCTAAACGATTTGATAGTTGTTGATCATCGTTACTGTTGTTACTGATATCGTTTTGGCTTTGGTTTTGAGTGCTATTGTTAGTAGTACTTTGACCATTATCATTGTTAGCATCATTTGGGTTGATTTGATTTTGTTGATCATTGCTTGATGCATTTTGGTTATTATCATCAGACTTATTGGTCGATGATTGCTGATTTTTATTGGTTTGAACAACCGATGTGTTCTTACCATTATCATCAGCGTACGCGGAGACTCCGTGTGACATTAATGCCAAAGAAGTTCCACCTAAGAAAGCAAAAGAAGCCAATGAGACTACAACCCATTGTTTCTTTACTTTACGTAGAATCTTTTTATCATTGGTCTTTTGAATTTCATTCTTATTGTATTGCAAAAGAAAGCCCTCCCCCGTTATTTTGACTCTCTGGATTTTTAATTTAGTGTTTTATACAAACAGGACAACTAAATTAACCAATTTTAAAAGTTGAAGCTCTTTGAATTTGAACATAGCATTCACTTAAATATCTTTCCAACGACAAAGGTTATTATCGATAAATTTGATTAAATGTCTATTAAATCAACAATATTAAGCTCCACAATTTCATTCTACTACCACTATAAGTTTTAGTTAATCTGTCCAACTCAACCTTAATGAAAACTTAAAAAACGATAAAACAAAAGTACAAAAAAAGACCTAGCAAATAGCTAGGTCTTTTTTCGACTATCTTACCTTCTTAACAAAGGTCTTGTTTGAAGTAAAGTATCTGTTGTGTCCTAGGTATAGTCTTGTTAATCCATAGTATTTAACAACCTTAACAACGTGAATCAACTGTCCTTGACGAACTCTTCTGATTACATTGTGCTTAGTGTATTTCTTACTTGTATGGATCAATGCACCGGTAGGTTTAATTACACGGAATACCATTGGTTTATTCTTAGTCTTCTTATTACTACTATTCTTAGCGGCCTTAGCAGTATTACCACGGTAATATGCATCTTGGACCATTTGACCAGCAGTTACTAGACGACCACCGGATACAACATATCTTGGTACACGGTTCTTGTAGTACTTGATACCGATAACCTTAAAGACATGTGCGTTATATCTTCTTGAGTACTTGTACTTAACAACTCTTGACCCATGAGAGAACTTAGTTCTTCTGTGAGTATAGATAGTCTTAACGTTGTAAATATATCTTGGCATGTGAGCCTTGAATTGACGTTTATACTCTGCAATATATGCCTTAGCATATGCTGCTGAGTGGTTCTTGGTAATACTCATTGGAATTGGACTACGCTTAATTGCGCGGGCACTTCCGTATTTCTTACCAATCTTAGTTTGATGAGCAGTTTCAATCTTGAATCCTTGGTTGTAAGTGTATGCAAATACTTGACCCTTAGCAGCCAATTGCTTAGCAGTTAACTTCTTGTGAGTACGAGCACTTGCTTGAGCTGCCTTAACACCTTGACGGTATCCGTTAAATGCGTTGACGTAGGTCTGACCACCTAATGCATTTAGTTGTGCATTGGTTAATTGTGCCTTAGTCTTAGCCTTCTTCATTGCAGCAAGTGCAATCTTAGCAGCCTTGTAACCATTTACGTAGTAACCAGAATCAGGATTTTGCATTGCGATATTCTTAATTCCATCAGTGAAACCATCACCAGTTTGCTTGTATGCTTGTTCATACGAGTTCTTGTCGGTTCTACTGTTGAAGTTAGTCTTCTTACCGTTGTATAGGTAATCTTCTTGGGCTGGAATATCGTTTGCTGCCTTGTTGTAACCATTATTGTATGCATTTACGAACGCTGGGTTAGTTTGACTTGGGTTCTTAGGATGTAGTCCAGCACCAGTCTTGTAACCTTCGTAAGCACCAGCAAATACTTGACGATATGCATCTGGATCTAATCCATCAGGAACAGGAATGTCATTTACATTATCAATCTTACCGTTTGCTTGGGCAAAAGCTTGACCATCACGCAATGCAGCTTGAGCAGAATTGTAACCCAATACATAGTTTGGATCATTTGATTGTTGCTTGTTGCCACTAGTTGCGTCGATAATGCCGGCAACAACTGACTTAGCCTTTTGGTAACCAATCTTTTGTGCAGGGTTTGCATCGTCAGGTAGGTTATCATCACCGTTTACCAAGACTTTTTCATATTGTTCCTTAGCATCTTGGTAACCCTTATTGTGGTCTAGACTGTTTGCGTCAACACCACTTGCCGAGTTTGGCTTGTTGTCATTAAATTCGTTAGCACCATCGGTGAATGAATTCATGGCTTCGGTTAATGCCTTGTCGTATGCCTTTTGGTAAATTGGATTATCTTCACTCTTAGCGTGTTGTCCAGCAGTGCCATTCTTAACATCGTTAAATGCAGAAGCTGCTCCACGGTAAGTGTTATCTAGATCATTTTGATCGATATGACTTTGAAGCATTGGATTTTGTTGTGCTAATTCATAACCCTTCTTAGCATCATTAAATCCAGTTGCAAATGAGTTCTTTTCAGCTTGAGTGGAGAATGAATCCATCTTCTTGTCGTAGTCTTGGCTGTCAGTCAAGTATGTCAAAGCACCATCTTGGGTGTTTGATTGACCAGAAGTTAATGCCTTGTCGTATGCGGCAACGTATGCAGGATTATTTGAGTCATTTCTGTGTTGACCAACTGTATGGTTTGAAACGTCGTTAAAGGCGTTTGCAGCACCGGAGTAAACTTCATCGTAATCACTGTCACTTCTGTGTTGGTCGGCTTGACTAGCATCACTTTGTGCTGCGGCAAATGCAGCTTGGGCATCATTGTAACCCTTGGTGTAGTCCTTAACCTTAGCACCAGAAGTTGCAAATTGCTTAATATCATCACTTAGTGCGTTCCCTTGGCCAAATGCTGTTGCTCCTTGATTTGCGTTAGCTTTACCTTCAAGCAATGCCTTGTTGTAAGCATTTTGGTAAACAAGATCAGCAATTGTTTGACCATGTTCACCTGGTTTACCATCTGCAACATCGTTAAATGCTGCAGCAGCACCAGCATATGCTAACCCTGCATTAGTTGTTTGATCAGCTTTGGCTTTGTCATCAGGATTACCTTGAGCTTCACTGTATCCGTTTGTAGCATCATTGAAACCAACTTGGTAAGCTTGCTTGTCAGCATTGGTGTTCAATTGACGAACTTGCTTTGGACCATTGGCATCAATAGCACCATCATGAGCTTGTGCAAATGCCTGTTGTGATGCTCTGCTGTAAGCATCAACGAACGCCTTATTGGAATCAACCTTAGCATTTTGACCAGGTTGATGGTTGATAATATCAGCAAATCCAAGTGCGGCACCACGGTAGACACGGTCGTAGTTACTATCACTAGTATGGTCATTTGCCTTGCTGTGGTCGTTTTCAGCATCTGAGTAAGCCTTAGTTGCATCAACGTATCCAGCATTGTAAGCATCGGTTAATGCCTTCTTGCCAGCGTATTGAGCAACGTTGGTAGATTGTGATGCACCCTTAACTGAATCATCAGCACCGTTGTTTGCGATGTTGAATGCTTCGTTGAAGGCCTTGTTGTAAGCAGAACCCGCAACATCATTTGTGACATTGTCCTTAACTTGACCAGTTCTGTCGTTTACATCCTTAAATGCCTTTGCAGCATTGGTGTAGACTTGATCAGAATAGGAGTTTGTGTCGTGATGAGCAGCATCCAAGTAGTTGATTTCAGCAGCAGTGAAACCACTTTGTGCTTGGTTGTAACCAACATTGAATGCATCCCTATCACTTGGCTTAGCTTCCTTAGCAAATGCATCATCATGGTTATCGTTATTGAATGCCAATACACCGTTTAGTGCTGATTGCTTAGCTTGTGCCAATGCCTTATTGTAGGTCAATGTAGCTAGGTCGTTTCCTTCTTTAGCAGGTGCTAATGGGTTATCGATTGCATCATTGAAACCAGCAATAGCATTGGTGTAAACAACATCAAAGTTACTATTAGTTGAATGAGTCGAACCTTGAGTTCTATCGTCTTGAGCTAATTCATAAGCACCTTGTGCATCACTTGCACCCTTGTTATAAGCCTTTAACTTACCAGTAGCTGTTGGCGCATTACCAGCGGTGTTTGGTGAAATGAAGTTAGTTGCACCATTCAAGGCATCTTGAGTGGCTTCGACTTGAGCCTTAGCGTAAGCACTAGTGTAGACGTCACTTGTGTTTTCCTTTTCAGAAACAGCCACACTATCAGTTGAAGCGTTTGCTCCAGGAGTGCCGTTGATGACATCTGTGAATGCGTTCATTGCACCACGGTATTGTTCATCGTTGACACTGTCTGATGTGTGCTTACCATCGTTCTCACCTGAGTCTTGGACGCTCTTGTATACGTCACTAGCATTGTTGTAACCAGTTACGTAAGCATCCTTGTCAGAACCAGCACTGATTTGTTGAGCTTGAGTATCTCTATTCAAGTTGTTATTGAAATCAAGTGTTGCTTGATGGATTTGTGCTTGGGCTTCCTTAACGGCACGAGTGTATGCGTTTTGATAAGTTGGTGTTTGGTTATCGTTTTGATGTTTACCCACTTCACCGTTGATTGTATCGGTGAATCCGGCAGCAGCACCGTTGTATGATACATCGGAATTACTGTCTGAAGTGTGGTTAGCTTGGTCGTTTCTATTTTGTTGAGCAAGCTTGTAACCATCGCCAGAATCCTTGTAACCACGGTCATATACGTCAATCAAACCTTGGTAACCGTTCAATGCGTTGATACCAGTTTGTTCATCGACATTGTTAGCAGCATCCGCAGCACCTTGGTTTTGGTAATGTAAACCAACTGCGTATGCCTTGTCGTATGCAGTGGTATATACAGGATCCGAACTAATTGAACGACTAGCCTTACCATTATTTCCGGCAATATCGTTAAATGCAGCGGCAGCACCGTTGTATGATTTATCGATATTACTGTTTGAAGTATGGTTGAAGTTCTTACTTGGATCTTGAATAGCCGCAACGTAACCAGTGTAAGAATCATTGTAACCAGATGTTACAGCGTTGATTACAGCTTGGTCAGTTGAACCATTCCAACCATCAGATATTTGCTTACCAGTGTTACCTAGGATTGCACCTTGAGTTGCATAAGCAGTTGCTTCGTTTGCAGCCTTAGTGTAAGCGTTTTGGTAAACAGGATTGGTATCGTTAGCAAATTGACTGTTGAATTGATCACTTGCGACATCATTGAATCCAGCAGCAGCACCCTTGTAAGCTTCATCGTAATCACTTGTTGATGTATGATCAATTGAATTATTAGGGTTAATTCTTGCAGCGGCGTAAGCAGCATTAGCATTACTTACACCAGTGTTAAACATCTTTTGAGCCGCAGGATTGTTCTTGTAAATAGCCAATGCTTGGTTGACAGCATCCGTTCCTAGTGGTGCTGTTTGAGCACCCTTACTTGCGATGGCCTGTCCTTCATTTAATGCTCGACTATATGTTGATGCATAAACTGGATTACCATCAGTCGCATTCTTGCCTGCTTGATTATTAGTAACATCGTTAAATGCAGCGGCAGCACCCTTATATGCTTCATCAGCATTACTTTGACTAGTGTGGTTACCTTGGTCACTTGGGTTAGCTTGTGCTTTGGCATAACTTACCTTTGCGTCGTTGTATCCTGTCGTGTAGGCTGTCTTAGCAGCTTGATTGTTACCAAACTGTGTACGTCCAAGAGTTGCATCAACATTTTTACCAAAGTCAATTGCACCAGTTTGAGCAAATTGAGTAGCTTCAGCGAATGCCTTATCATATGCAGCAGTATAGGCATTATTATTATCAGATGCCTTACCAGCGTCTGACGACTTATGACCTACTACAGCTTTATATGCATCAACAGTTCCACGGAATGTTTCGTCAAAGTTGCTTTGACTAGTATGGGTGGTATCTGCGGGATTAGTAGTTGCTGCGGCATAAGCATTCTTAGCATCTTTAAAGCCAGTAGTATATGCTCGTTTAGCAGAATCGTTTGGTAGGTTCTTCAAATCATCAGTTAAAACATGGCCTTTAGAGAAGGCTTGAGCACCATCGTTAGCGTGAGAAACCGCTTCAGATAAAGCCATCTTGTAAGCGTTTTGATATACCGAACTACTGTCGGCATTCTTACCAGCATTAATGGTGTTATTAACAACATCATTAAATGCTGCTGCAGCTCCACGGTATGAACTATCAACATTACTTGTAGTTCCATGAGCACTAGCCTGTGTCATATCATTTTGAGCAGCTACATAACCTTTATCAGCATCCTGGAAACCAGTGGTATAAGCGTTTTGAGCAGAAGCAGTACTCATGTTCTTAATTCCATCATTAAGGTTTACACCAGTTAGTCTAGCATTAGCTCCGGCAAGGGCATTTTGTTGAGCTTCAACTATTGCCTTATCATAAACAGCTTTGTAAACAGCACTATCATTATCTCGGTGAGCATTTGGCGTATCTTTTGCTACATCATTAAATGCTGCAGCGGCACCGTTGTATGCATTGTCCACATTCGTGTTATTAGTGTGTTGTGCAGCTTGGTTAGGATTAGTTTGCGCAGATGCATAAGCTGATTGTGCATCGGTGTATCCCTTGTTATACATTGCTGCGTTAGCAGCATCGTTATCCGATTGTTTCTTGTCTTTAGCAAATGCAATGGCACCCTTCTTAGATTGGGCAATCCCATGACTAAGTGCTCGATCATAAATGGCACTAAATACTGCAGACTTGTTATCTTTAGCATGCGAGTCACTTTCATTGCCATCAATGACGGCTTTGAATGCTGCTGTAGCACCCTGATAGGTTTGATCATAAGTACTATCAGTGCTGTGATTTTCATTCAAGTTAGCTTGAGCTTCAGCATATGCACTTTGAGCAGTGATATATCCACTTACTAAAGCATTACTAAATGCAATTTGATTATGAACTGTATTAACTACATCATTTAGTCTAGTCAAATTACCAAACGCAATCGCACCTTTATCTGAATAAGTTTTAGCCTCACTCAATGCCTTATTATAAGCAGCGATGAATATTGGATTTGTGTTGCCATTTGTACCTAAGTCAGTACTTCCGACAGCTATTTCATTGAATGCTAGAGCCGCACCATTGAATGTATTATCAGCGTTACCACCTGCAACATATGATGCAGGTTCAGTTTGGTTAGGATCAGTTACCGCAGCTGTGTAAGCATTGGATGCATCTTGATATCCCTTTTGATATACCGCATTTTCAGCAGCAGAAGCTTGATTACTTTGTGTTCCAGTAGTCAAGAAGTCTTTTGCCCCTTGAGTAGCTAACTTAGTAGCATATCTATAACCATTTACGTACGCTGGGTAATACATATCTAGTGAAGAGATTTGCTTTTGTGCTCTACCATTTACAACATCATCAATTGCATCATGGTATCCAGCATATACTTGTTGGTAATTGGTATTTCCAGAGGAACTAGTGCCTGGGTAGTTGGCAAATGCATCGCGTTTAGCATTAGATGCATCAACAAAACCTTGATGGTATGCATTAGATTGAACATTATTATTTAGATCATCAGGAGATCCATTAATAAAGCCGCTTACCCCTTGTTGAGACCAATACTTACCGCTAGTAATAGCAAGTCCATAAGTTGAATTATAAATTAAACTTTGGCCTGAATTTTCAGGATTGATGTGTGCTGTATTACCTTGACTTCCATCAACAAAACCATTCTTAGTTCCATCAAAGGCTGCTTTATAAGCATCCTTACTGTATTGAGCTTTAGAATCATCATATGTTGGGTTTGAAGATAAAGCATCATTCATACCATTTTGTTGATCATTAGCTAACTTATATCCTGACATATATGAAACATTTGTACTATTAGCTGTTCCATCATTAAAGAAATCTTGGTATCCAGATTGAGCTTGATTAAATCCATAGTTTTCAGCGTTAGATACTTGATCACTTTGACCTGAACTATCAGGTTGAGAATTGCCGGCTGCAAATTGTTGAACACCCTTAATTGCCGCATTAATTGCAGCTTGTTGGGCCTTCTTATAAGCTGCCCAGTATACTGGTTTAGCAGATGTATCACTTGGATAATTGTTGTTTCCTAATGTACCATCCGCAAATCCGGCATTCGCACCACTAAATGCATCGCTGGCATCATTGACAGTTGTGTAGTTAGTGTTGTTAGGATTGCTATTTGCATCAGTGTACGCTTTAGATGCAATTTGTTGTCCATAAGCATATGCGTTTTGATCAGCTTGAACCCAACTAGTTTGTACATTATTTGCACCGCTCAATTGATCAATGGCACCAGACTGAGCTTTACTTCTTGCTGCATCATATGATGCATTATATGCATCTTGATAAGCACGAGACTGGCTAGAACTAGTATCAAATACTTGCTTAGGCAAACGTGAGATTCCAGCAAAATAACCATCACGGGTACCGTTGAAACCATCTTGTTCATTAGCCGTTGCACTAGTATTTGGATCGGTAGTTGCCGAATTTGGACTAGTTAAACCATTAAATGTTGTAATACCTTGTCTCGATTCTTTAGCGGCAGCATAACCTAATTTATATGCTTGTGTTTGACTATTATCAAGACTACCACTTGGATTATCCAAGTATGCTTGATATCCAGATTGCGCATCATTATAACCTTTTTGTTGTGCTATGCCATCTGCGCTAACAGCGGGAACTTGAGCATCTGCTTGGATGTAAACATTGGCACCGTTAATTGCTGAATTCAAACCACTAGCCTTAGCCAACTTGTAAGCATAATCGTATGCGTACTTTTGTGGAGCTAATGATGAGTCCATTGTGGTATTGCTGTTGTAACTACCGTCATGGTATCCATCACGGGTTGCTGCGTAGGCAGCCTTTTGGGTATCAGTACCAACGTAATCTGTACGACTTGGGTTGTTAGAAGCATCTGAGATTCCAAGTTGAACATTCTTAGCCATAAGGATACCAGCCTTGTATGACGAATCCTTACCAGTAGTGTCAACTAATGCATTTTGGTTGATTTGGTCATTGAAACCAGCCTTGATATGATCATATGCGTTAGTGTAAGCAATTGATTCTGCATCATTTTTACCTTGGTCTGCATTGTAAATTGTATCCTTAACTGCTTTGAAGTCCTTAATAGCTTGAACTGTTTGAGCTCCCGCTTGGCTTCTAGCGTTGTTGTATGCAGCTTGGTAAACAGCGGTTTGTGAAGTAACATTAGCAACATTTCCTAGTTTTCCATCAGAGAATCCGGCTTGAGCACCGTTAAAGATGTCTGAAGCATCGGAGTTATTGATAAACTTGTTCTTGTTATTAACGTCGTCATGTGCCCATGCATAAGCATTTTGAGCATTGGTTTGACCTGTATTGTAAGCAGCTTGTTGTAAAGTGTTGTAACCACTTGGGTTATTCTTTCCAGCAAGTTGATTCAATGCACCCTGGTTAGCGATTGACTTAGCATCATTGTAAGCGTTGTTGTAAGCATCCTTGTAGGATTGACTTTGTTTA
>ERZ794949.37-NODE-37-length-49344-cov-185.882834_pt1 | contig 49344 bp, 25 predicted proteins | sample MGYA00511363_ERZ794949 | MGnify/ENA primary metagenome ERZ794949 (study PRJEB30137, sample SAMN04331402) | food metagenome | isolation source: T1 must sample point D1 replicate B | place: Australia: South Australia ...
ACAGACACGTGATCAAAACATAATGACTAAACGTATTTAAGCATGTAAGACTATTAAAGACTAAGTACTTTACCATTGCTATAAGTCTATGATAATATAGTCTAGCCTTATGCTTCAATAAAACCTTAATACTTATGACTTTAAACAAAAAACACCTATGTGATATCCATTTTCTTCCTCTGTTGAAACCACCTATGTTTGAACTACTGATCAAGGGTTTAATTGTAACCAATCAAACGTCTTGTATCACCATAACTTTAATTGCTTTATAACTTACAAATTAAATTAAAAAAAGAAAAAAAAAAAAGGTATAAATAAATAAATATATGTCATATAAATATAATAAACTCATAAATTCATTATAATAAGTCTATTTTTTTTTTTTTTTTTTACTATTATAAAAATGAGAACTGTTAGTTTTAAGCAGAAGCTAAGAATTTCTTAATTTCAGCAATAGCCTTACCTGGGTTCAAACCCTTTGGACAAGTCTTGGTACAGTTTAAAATGGTGTGACATCTGTAAACAGACATGGAGTTTTGTAACATTTCTTTTCTCTTTTCTTTAGCTTCATCTCTGGAATCGATCATCCATCTGTATGATTGCATTAAAACGGCTGGACCTAAGTATTCTTCAGCATTCCACCAGTATGATGGACAAGAAGTAGAACAACAAGCACATAAAATACATTCATATAATCCATCTAGTTTCTTTCTATCTTCAACAGTTTGTAAAATTTCTGTACCATCCTTAGGGAATTCCTTTCTTTGTAGGTATGGTTGGATAGATTTATATTGTTTGTAGAATTGAGTCAAATCAGGAACTAAATCCTTAACAACATGGGTGTGTGGTAATGGATAGATCTTGATGCTTGAGGCCTTTTCACTATCAATCTTACACAAACAAGCTAAAGTGTTTCTACCATCAATGTTCATGGCACAAGAACCACAAATACCTTCTCTACAGGATCTTCTGAAGGTCAAAGTACCGTCTTGTTCGTCTTTGATTTTGATTAAAGCATCCAAAACCATACCACCACAGTTGTTCATGTCGACTTTATATTCTTGCATCTTTGGCTTAACTTCTGGTGTATCTGGATTCCATCTGTAAATCTTGAATGTCTTTAAGTTGGCTGGAGCAGCAACGGATTGGAATCTCTTGGAAACCAAAATGCTGTTTAGTTGAGTTATTTGAGTGATTCTCTTGGTGATTACGCTTGACATTATGTGTTTATAATAAATAAATTTCCTTTCGATTATGTTTTTCGTTCTTTCCTTTTAGAAGCCAGTTCAATAAATAAATAGTAAATATGGTACTTTAAAATGTGCCCAAATAAATAAGTTACTAGTAGGAAGTAATAAATAAGAATAAATCAATGATTGATTGGTGTTTATACTACCCTTTTACGTATCATTTATACCTTTTTTAATTTATATAAGAAAATAGTCCTGAGGGAATAACAGTAATAATGTCTAAGCAATGCGGTATTAGCCAACAAGAAAAAAATTTGAAATATAGAGAGAAAAATTTTACACTAAGGAAAAAAAAAAATGCTGTTGACCTTTCCCGTATAATTGCGGTTTTAGTTGAGAGAATCGGAGGTAACAACGGTAGCGGAGGTAGTGCGAGGACTTGATAGATTACGGAGTATAGATCATGATAAGTGAAGAGATGGGACATGTGATCAGAATAGCTTGAATGTGAGGAGTTTACTGTTGGTAATGGTATGTTTTTTTTTTTTTTTTTTTGAACGACATTAGCAGGTTTGTTCACTGCATTTTATGCCAATAATTCACTGCAAAGTCATTTTTTTACGAGACTTTTTCTTTAAAAATCCGAATATCGGTGATAAACTCTCGTATACGACAAAGAGCAAAAAGCGACACGTGACCTAGAATTTATGTCCGAAAAGTGTCGGACATAAGAGTTAAAAAATTTAAACAAAAATGTTGCACGTGACCTAAAGTTGTTGTTCAGCGTCTTTGGATATAAGAGTCAAGAATTCCATCAACAGAAATAGTATTCGGATTTAGTGGACATCACGTTTTGCTTTTGATTAATTCTCTTATATAAAGTGATCCTCTCATAACTGTGTATCCATATTCTTTATGACTTTACTTTGAGCCAGCAGTATTTTGGTCAATATTCTTTCTTTAGCCTTCAGGTCTATTATTGGGAATCTACCTTGGCACAATCTACCGGAATTTTTGTCCCTTCCTCTGACTATAATTTGTCTTCCATCATCTATTGGTGCTCCAACTTTGCACATTTCTTCCATATCTAATACGAACGTTACTTGTTTACTGTCTAAGTTATACTCTAGCAAATGCTCCTCAGATACTATCACTATTCTTTGATTTCCTGGTAAGTACTCATGGTCAACGTAATTATCGTACAAGAATTCTCCTCCTTTGCATGTTTTTAGTACATATTGTCCATATGCTTTAGCTTCATCGTAAGGTGTAATCAAACCATCCATAGCGTCTACATAAAAAGCCAACCCTTTACTGACATATCTAGGATAACGTAAGCTTTTGACATTATTTTCATAGTGACCGTTTTTAGAATTATAAACATTATCTGGATCATAAGCTCCTGTTGAAGTTTTAATACCATCAGAAACATTATTGGCCATATCCAAAATACCAATCATTGTTTTTGTTGGCATTCCAACCAAACCCTTACCCAAACCTTTGAAAAATCCACTTGCTCCTTCTTTCTTGGCTCCTTCCATTGGATTGGAAGCTATACCATTAAATCCAGAAGCAACACCTTGAACCAAAGAATTAAATCCTGATCCAAAAGAGTTTGGATCATCACTCATTCTATTTTTTCTTTGTTGTAAGTATCTTTCTCTTTGGAAGTTTTTATCATTGACAGCTGCTGTCAATCCCTTAGCAACAGAGCCTGTGAACTTTGCAAATGAATCACTAAATCCAAAAACAGACTTCTTCAAAAATGATGCACCACCTTTTGAGATAGATATACCCAATTCCTCAGGTCTATCGTTCATGTAGTACCCATTTTGATAAGGACTATAAAATATATCAGCAACCCCATTGGATAAGTTGTTAAAAAGTCCAATAGGATTACCCAAGACATCTGCATACCCGACCAATTTTAACAATTGACTGTAAACTTCATTGTTATAATGCTCAACAACACTTTCTTTTAATGCACTGGAACTGGTTTTGTAGTTTTCCATAATCAAAGAATTCAAAACAACTGGTGCATCTGATATATTACCCAATGTCATATACAAAGCATTTAAGAATGAGCTTGCTTTTTTCTTTTGAGTTAAAGCCACCAAATCCATTCCATTATCCCTTAATTGGATTGACTCACTTCTCATAAATGAGAAATGTAAGACAGTAGGTTGAATGTGCAAATTTTCAAAATGTAAATTCTTTCTTTCAACTTTTTTGTTACACTTTGGCAAAGACAGGTGATAGTAATCATCCGTGCTGACACCTAAGCCATTAGAATCTTTATCAAAATCGGCTTCTTGTTTAACAATGTCCAAATAAGGAATAACAAAGTTGTCAGTATATGAACTAGAACCACCAATTTTGCTATCAAAGTCACTGGCTTTCAACATAGAGCTGGGTATATTGATCAAGTCAAAGAATTGCAGTAATTCAATAACAAACTCTTCATCTAACTTTAAAGAAAGTTCTTGAATTAAGGCTGTTGCATGCTTGATATAAGTCATTCCTGTTGTCTCATCATTAACTCTTGTTATAGAACCTGACAACAATGGGTGTTTCTCCATATCTTGTTTTCTATCTGAAACAACAGTAGGATATAAAACATGTTTGAAATTATCCTCAAATAATTGATTATCAATTTGGAACCACTTCAATTTCCAAGAAACTGACTTGAAAAATTTGGAAGCATTATATCTAACCTCCACTCCTTTTACCTTCAAATATAAAAGTTCTTGTAGCTTTTTATTGATAATGGAAATACCAATACCGTTTATATTAACCAATACCTTCAAAGAAGAAATGTCAGACTTTTCAGTATCTGGTGTCTTAAATACTTTCTTCATACGAATATCGTTTTCACTATTTTGTGTATCATATGAATGTCTAGATTCAATTTCACTATTAGAATTCAATGAAAGTGAACTATCAGTTCTTTGCAACGAATTGTTAGCAGGCATTCTTCTTCTGGCTGGTAATGGTGGTTTATTGTTGCCAGATATTGTTGATGAATTAATTTTGTATAAAGAAACTTCAGGGTTGTACTTGGTAAAGACCAAAGCCAAACATGGCCCATCTGCCAAAATATTTATTTCAATTATGATTGGACCACCATTTTCACTATTGCCCATGTTAAGTATCATTGGCTTCAATGAACCAATCATTTCCATATTAATAGTTCTAGTTAGCTTACCATATTCAACAATCAACTTTTTATCCTTAGCAGATGGATAATCCCATGAGAATGGCATTATAGAATACTCTGTTAAATTGTACTTTTTAGGTTCAAAGTTTTTCATAGATCTATAATACCCAATATCTGCAGATTTTCTAATATTGTAATCATTATTACTGCTTTCATCTTTCATAGTATAATTTCTAATTCTTGGATCCCTTTGATAAATTGTAAAGTTGTTTTCAGTAAAGTTTCTTACAGAAAAAGGCCACTGGCTTTGTGAGTTTTTTAAATTGATAAACATTGCTGGACCTTCTATCAACTTCTCAATCATTATCAAGGTATGCTTTCCAGTTTCGGGATTCTTCAATTTGATGTAGTCAATGTCAGATTTCATATTCAATTCAAATGGCTCAGAATATTCAGATAAACCATCTTTATCAAACATTTTGATTCTACAGTATTTAGTTTCATTCATTGACATCTTGTAAATAGGAATATTTTGCTTCTTTTCCAATAAAAATTCAGCCATGCACATAGTCTCATGGAAAACCAAACTACATTCTGTAAAGTTTGTTACAATATATCTAGGTGTTATTGTAACAATTTTGGTATCAGAAAAGACACCAGATCCCTCTTCTATGGATACTCCTATTTCATTTCCAGTAGTCTTGGAGGCAATAGGCAAAGTTATATCTAAAGTTTTACCTACGGTATTTAAAGAAATATTTGAGGACCATTCAGTATCGTTCATTTTCAATTGCACCAAACCCTTCTTCTTTTTTCCATCATTACTTCCTGGCTTAGCATAGTTTTCCAAGGAAATCATTTGAATTGTAGAATACGTATCATCATCTTCAGTGGTATCAACTGGACATAAAAACAAGTTCTCTTTATTTTTTTCCTTGATGTAAATAGGTCTACTAGTTTTGTTTAAAATAACGAAGGCAGCAAATATCTTGACTATTGTTGACCCAGTAATAAAATCTTTTTTGTAAGACAAAGAAAGCTTCAATTCATTGATAATACCAGCTTCTCTTCTAGTTAAAGCAGTTATGTTTTCAGGAGGCAAATTGAATTTTGATGGTGCTTGAATCAAAGTATACTCTCTTGGTGTATAGCCAGTATCAAATGGAAAGACTTTCATAAAAACCATATCTTCAGCAAAGTTAATATTATGTATTGACAATTTGGCACCAGACTTTAGATTGAAGTTGATGTTTTCTCCTGTTTCCTTAGAGACAATGTTGAAATGAGACTCAACAGGCAGAGTATTTTCAATCATAAATGGTGCAGAAATAATGATTTCCATATGTGGGAATACCTTAGCCAACTTCTCCTTAGGATTATATTGACAAGACACATTAAAATAGAAGTACTCACCAGTAGAATCATTATAACATTTGGATTTAATATTTGTAGGAGCTTCAACTACGTCTTTCCAACCAAATATAGCATATGATTTAGAATAATCAGCGTTATCAACAATTGGTTTCAGTTGATAAACTGAATCATATACTTTATCCAAAGGAATACAAGTTGTAGAATTCTTGTTAATAATTAATGAATCATATTCATTGTAGAAAACCTGCAAATCAGTAGATGTAGCATTGGTGAATTTCAAGGGAGAGGTAAAATGAATGACTTTGACTCCTTCTTCGTTCAATTTGATAGTACATTCAATTCTTGAATGTATATTATCAATGGGAGGTTCCAATTTAAACAAAGTCTGAATTTCAGTTTTAGTATTAATTTTGAAGGTGCTGTTATAGTCATCTCCTTCTGGTTTAAACACTATGGTTGAGTTGTTATTATCAGTATCCAAGTTTTCTCTCAACTTAATCCAATCCTCAAATTCCCAAGGAATTGACTCACCATTTTTAACTATAGTAAAATTACTTCTTTTAGTTTTGTCTTGATAGTTGTAAACCCACACTTCTAATGTAATTCCAGTATCATTTTGAATTTTAAAAGGCTTTGTCTCATCCCTTGACAATTGAACCAAACCTGATATTGTGCTTAAAGATAAACTTTCAGGAATCATTTTCAATAATTTCAAAGATTGGTGTGAGATAGTAATATCAGAGGAATTTTCACTTTCAATGTTGATATTCATGGCAGCTGTACTAGTATCGTTTTCATTTTTTCTTCCTCTAAAACCGTTAATACTAAAAGTATATGGCTCTATTAAGGGCTCCCAATCAGATTTAGTATAATTAAATACATTAGTATAAAATGATATTTTACTACTAAAGTTCAAGTCTGTAGTCCAATCTTTAATAAAAAAGTTAAACTTATTCGTATGGAAATCCAACATTGGCAACTCAGAAACATCACCAATTATGACTAATCTAGCTCCGCCAAAGGCAACTTCAAAGTTTTCATCAGTTATTAAAATATCTGGTTGATTGAATTCTCCAGAATAATTACCTAAATCTTGGTTTTCATCTGACATAAATGTGAATGACGATAAAACACTAGGAGCATACTTAGCCAAGGCTAATTTAAATTCTCTACTAAACTTAATTCCCGGTTGATCAAATTCATTTAATCTTTCGGCCAATGCACTTCCAAATAGTCCACTTGTTGTAGCCAAATTCAATGTTTTTCTGAATATCTTATTACCCAATCTAATATCTCTTAAAGCAACTCTAATAATCATGTCTTCAATATCTAACTTCAAAGAAGTAGCATCTTGAATTTTTTTGTAATAAAAGTTAGAGCTGAAATCATCTACCAGTCTTATGTGAGCTTTATCAAAAGTGTTCATATTACACATAAACATACCAGCATTTAGTAAATTCATTGAAATGTTGTCACCATCTTGATCTGTTATTTTATTTAGGATCATATGTTCAAGCTTTAAAACAAAAGCTTCACTGTCATGTAGATCAGGATTGGCCAACAATACAATACTTGGATTCAACATTTCAACGGTAAAATGAGTTAAAATAGTTTCAACATTTTTATGAGCTTCACTAGTACTAACACCAGTACTTTCAATGTCACCAAATTGTGTAATGTTACTCTTAGAGGATACATTTACAATTTGCTGATCAATATCAGAAACAGGAGACATAACCAATTTGTTCCAAAAGACTTTCATTGCAATCAAATAATCCACAGCCAAAATTACTTTCATATTATCTAAAATAAAATGACCTCTTTTGTGGTTTTCTTGGTTTTCTGAATAAATAATATTCACTTGATGCTTAGAGTCAGAGCATAGTGGTATCAAATCTGAATGAACATTTTCTTTATCAGATCTCAAATCAGTTATGGCAAATGAATCTAAAGTATATTGAAAGTCCAAAGTCTTTTCGGCAGATGAATCTTTCTTTAAAGTTAAACTAGTTCCGTTTAATGCAATTTTGGTTAAGCTACATTCATCAACAGTTTTTTGATTTTCAGTGTTATCATATAAAGTCAAACTTGTTATTGGAATGGACAATGTAAAGTTCACCGAAGGAGGGCTACTCTTTTCACTTTCTTTGGAAGTTTGTGATTCAGTCAAATCAACACTCGGTGATTTTTCCTTCAAGTCAGCTTTATAAACAGCACTTGGTGTAATTACTGCATTAGCGTCCATAGCGACATCCCATAAATTATTCAAGTTTTTGTTTTTGTTTTCCAAGTCTTCATCGTTCAACAAATTGGAACTATCTTTTGAGGTGAAAGTAGAAGCAACTGTTTTCAAGATGTTTCTAACATAATCAATTTGTAAATTAGTCAACTTCAACTCGGAATTGGAAATAATACCACTAACATCAATATGCTTTGTTTTATCATTTGAAACATCCAAATCTTTAAGAACAGCCATATCTAACTTGATGTCTAAATTCTCAATCATATGCAAAAATTGCGTAGTCTCTACAAAGTTGAAATATGAAGCAACTTTCATATTTGTCAAACTTGTACTGTAGCTTGTTAAATCATCAGCCTTAAAGTTATTCGATAATGTAAACTTACCTAAGTGAACAATAAGGTTATCGCATATATTATCAATTGGATTGATAATAGATGGGAATTCAACAATAGGAGACTCAACAATCACATCAATTTTCATTTTCTTTATAGAATCCAAATCAGGACTGTTATCAAAAGTAATAGATCTAGCTTTATCAAAGACAGATTTGATATTCTGTAAGTTATTGAAATATTCCACAATTCTACCAAAACATTGTTCCATAAACTTTACCTTAACAGATGAAGTTTTCAAATATAGTGAAGATGTTATATCAGAATCAGAGTTTTCACAATCAAAAGTTTCATATTTCAACTCTGAGTATCCATCTGAATTATCCATGGATATTAAATTTCTAATATCAGGATTATAATCTGAATATATCAAGTCAACCAATTCAAGGTGTTTTAATTTACCACTAACTTTCATTTTTTCAGGAACCATATAAACAGACAAGGAGGACTTTGAAAGTGATAAAGCAGCAATTTTTTCATCATCTAATTCTTCAAAGATTAGATTGATTTTTTCCAAATCAAAGTTAACAATCATCTTTTGTGGAGATTCATCGTTGTTAGAATCGTCATTGTGTTTTAAAATGTCAGTTGGCATTGGTGCATTACTAACATCAGTAAAAGTATTTCTGACATAAGCTAACATATTGAAAATAGAGTTGCTGTTTAAATTTAACTCCAAAGAGCTCATCCCAATGTCAACAAACTGATCATAAACATCAATTAAGAATTCATTGTACTGAACTATTCTTTGCTCTCTTTTATAAGAAACTTTAAATAAATCAGAGGGATGCTTCTTGTCTGAGTTAGTGCAGTAAACCATCTTCTTTAGTTGTCCAGTGGTATTTTCAGTCACTAACAATTCATGCAAGCTAATTTGGACATCCATGTATTGGTAATATTTGTCAACTGCTAACTGCATATTGGAACCAGTAATAGATGATATTAGTAAAAAATCATCCAATTCTAAATTCATTCTTTTTTTCAAGTTCAAAGACACTTCCCCAACTTCAACATTCATTTCAAATTGCTTTTGATTCAATTGATTTTTATTCAACTTGGATAAAAATTCTTTGGTATCTTTTAAAAAAGTTTGCATTGATTTATTAGTATGCATGTTAAATTGTTCAGCAGACACTTCGTCATCCGGAGTTGGTTGGAATCCAAATACTTGAGCAACTTGCAACAAAATCCTGTATTGGTAATCACTTAATTCCAAATCCAAATGAGGTAGTACCATTTGCATTTTGAATTTAGAATATTCCAAAGCCTTTGGAAATATGGAAACATCAAATAATATGTCTAATGAAGAGTTGTTAATGACTGACCAACTGTTTTTTTTGCCGTTTTCATATTGCTTTAAGGATTCAATAGTGGTTTTGATATCAGGTCCAACTAATAGTTGGGTTTTAGATAAATTAACTTTGAATCTATCAAACATAAATCTTTGAAATTCACCAGGATGTTCCTTTTCTTTGTGACTGTATTCCTCTACTGATAAGTTTTTAATATCTTCAATGATAGATTTAGAAATCAAATCAGATGTGATTTTGATATTACCGGCATCTAAAAGTACGCAAGCAGAATCCCACTTATTAGAATCAATAGGTAAAATGATTAAAGGAGCCTTTAAATCTAAGTTTACATCAATATTTTTGTGATCTTCCAATACAGATTCTAAACCAAGTCTAGTCTGTTGAGCCCAACCCTCAACAGTTGTTCCTGCAGATGCAATTATCGCGGACAGAGTATCGTGAAGCTCATCACTTGTTTTGAAAAACTGAACAACTTTTTTAATAAAGTGAGGATTGTAATAAATGGACATTGTATTCAACTTTATGGTCAAGCTAGAATCAGCATCAACATTATCAATAGGATTTTTTTCAAAGTATACTTTGAAAAAATCGTCAACAATTTCAGCATTATCGTTCAAATCGCTATTGCACTTTACAATATTACTGTATGTAGATGAAGAACTTTTGTCTTTGATAGAAAATGAGTTCAACTCAAAATTAAATCCAAATGATTCTGGCTTCTGATAAAATTTAGTCTTGGCACCAACAAAGGTAAACTCAGAAAGGGTTTCATTTTGAGCCTTTGTTTTCAATCTCAAAAACCCTGATTTAATATTATTACTAACGTTTAATGTAACAACATCCTTTGATATACTCTTGTTGTAAGGCTTGTTATTACTTTCATCATATTCAATAGCATCATAAAATTCTTGTTTTTGTTCTTCTGTAAGCTCCAAGGATTCTTGATTGGTTTTGTCATTGTCAGAAGGACCCCACCAAGATGCAAGCCATCCTTTTTGTTTGGCTGGTTCAATAGGTTCTTCTGGAGCAGCGATCATATTGTCTTCATTTATGTTTTGATCCGATAGAGAAGAGCTACTATTGCTTTCATTTGATTTTGTTTCTGCAGATATTTTTCTATCTTTTAGGATTTGTTTTTTCGTTAGACTTCTGAATAACATAATTTCATCCAAGGATAACGTCTTATGAAGTTCATCTAGTTTTTCTAAAGTAACCTTGCTGACAGTGACGTTATCTCTTTGAGCCAACAACTTCTTTTTCCAGCAGTCAATGTACTCTTTTCTTAAGCTTGAAAAGTGTTTCATATTATCCCAGGTATATTGTCGGTTTTTATCTCTGATTTCAGTAATAACACAATTGATTGTGTATTTAAACCATTCCCTTGGATTTTGAATTACTCTAGATTGTGGTCTAATATCTTTAAACTTCCATGACTTGCTGAAACGTTTAATATTGGTCATGATGTCTAATAGTATTTGGTATTGAGAATCATAAATTTCCAAACCAATTGCATCAAAATCCATATCAGCCTTAAATCTTGGGTTTTCTTTTGTTGACCCTTTTTTGTTTATAGACAGTTTGCAAGCACCAGAAATAGGGTGGATCAATTGCTCAACCAGAACGGGTTCAACAACAGTTTCTTTAAATCTTGAAATAAATACGTCGACATCTTCATCTAGCAAACTGTCACCAGTGTTAATACCAGTTTTGATGTAAAAACCAAGATTATCTAGATTAACAATTTTTCTAGAAATATCATTAACTGTTTCAATGAATACTTCTTCCCAATTTTCATTGCATGTTGTTGCTGATAAATTTTGTAAAAAAATACCAATAGATGTTTGATCTCTTGAAAATACAGAATCAAAATCTTCGTATCTTATATGAATGTTTTTTATGGATACTTGTACGTTATCAACAATCTTATTGATCAATGAAGTAGTAAATCCATCAGTATTTTTATCACTGGCTGCGGTATCTTTGTTTGTGTCTTCAGCATTTGTTTCAGCAAGAGAAGAAGAACTTTGATTAATTAGTTCTAATTCTTCAAGTTTATTCATCTTTCTGTTGAATTCTCTTTCAAAGGCATCTGTTGGATCGTAATTCTCCCAAGAATTAGGACGTATTAATAAATAAATATCTTCAATCTCAATTTTCACTGGTGATGACTTTAATCTTGACCACGGAACTTGCATAGTTAAATTCCCCAAAATTCCTTGTTCTATAGTGATAGGCAAATCCAAACTGTCTAAACAATCTTTCTTGATTTTACAGTTTTTCAATTTAACATCTCCATTCCAGATACCTACTTCTAGTTGGTTGGCATCAAAATTTTCCACATAAGACCCTAAAAACTTGTTTAAAAATGTTGCTGCAAATGACTCTAACATTGTTATCCTGTATTTAGTTAATATTAAAGGCTTATTTGCTGTTATTGGTTATACAATTAGCCTTTTAACTGCTCTCCTTTTTTTTTTTAAGTTTTTAAATTCTATATTACGTGTGTATAGTTTGCTACTTTGAAAAATTTGTTTATTGGTAGCGCTTCTTCGGACATAAGCTTTATCCTGAAACATGTTGTATACACTGTTTTTCCCCTAGATGAAACCCTTTATTTTTGCTAGTGCACGGCTGTATGATAAGCGCGTTTAAGGACGATACTTTTTTTGTTAAAAGAAAACGTAGATAAGAAGGATGAAAATGGAATAAAGCATGTATTGAATACACTGTTATATAGTTGTCAAATAAACATTTTATTAGAAAGTAATTACAAATATATATAATGATTGCATATAAGATTGTTTTAAATTTTTTTTTTGATTTTAAAAAAAAAAAAAAGAAGAAAAAGAAAAAAAGAAGTCAGTTGGATCATTAAATTGTTATAATACACATATAACAAATAACGGAACTATGGTGTTGATTATAACACTGTAATTCAGCTTAAAGTTTATTATCATTGTATAAACTACAATTATAAAGAACCACCTCTTAATCTTAAGACTAGATGGAGAGTGGATTCTTTTTGAATGTTGTAATCAGATAATGTTCTACCATCTTCTAATTGTTTACCGGCGAAAATCAATCTTTGTTGATCAGGAGGAATACCTTCCTTATCTTGGATTTTAGATTTGACAGCGTCGATAGAGTCACTAGATTCAACTTCTAAAGTGATGGTCTTACCAGTTAAAGTTTTAACAAAGATTTGCATTGTGGATATGTGTTATTGGTTGTAAGCTTAGTGTATTATACTAATAGTCTGGTTTCTGTTTACTCTATATATATTCACTATATATCTTATTAATCATATATACTATAAAGTTTAAAGTTAGAAAAATAGAGTGTTAAAAAAAGTAACACCTGAGCCCCTTTATATAATACCACATATTTTGAACCTTAGGACAAAAAAACAACAACACTGATAGTGGGCAAAAGCACTGTACATCAGCCTTGACGCTGGCTACGTGGGTTAAACGGAAAATTCCAGCAATTATTAATTAATAAAAAGGCTGTTATCTTTTCCCGCCAAAAAAAAAAAAACAGTAAACACACGGCTCAATTTGGTATGCGGGGATCTTATTTCCTACGTTTAAGGGGACAAAAAAAAAACGACATCATAGATATCAGGTGGAGAAATAACACACTTATCATGAAATGATGAATTGGTTTTAAAAGCTGACACCCGGAATTAATGGTGCATATAAGATTATACCAGGCACAGTGTTATTCCGATGCTCCTGCTGTCAATATCACATAAGGAGTTCTGTATTAACGGGGTAAATGGCAGTTTAGTCACATGGATGGAAAGATAAGAACGCTGTGGTTTCAAAAAGGAAAAAAAACACATGCTAATCAGCAGTTTGCACTTTGCAGTATTTTTTTTTTTTGGTGTGGGAATACATCCCACGCACATATGCTCATGGGGGAAAACCCATATGGGCAGCTTATTAATTACGCTGGAATGGAAGAAGCACGTACCTCATGGCGATGTGATTTGCAACAGGATCCAGCTCTGTTTTGTTGTATTTTCTGAAAGGTTTTAGTTTCTTGCTGGCGTTGCACATCATCAGCACACAGCTTCCAATTCTTTGGTGTTATTGTTCTCGTGACGGCACTTTGCACATCATCACCAGTACACAGTCTCCAACCGTTTGAGGTTATTGCACACGTGACAGCACTCTACAATTAATCACCAGCACACAGTCTCCAACCGTTTGACGTAGATTACGGAAACCAGTTTCCTCATCCAATGTCTGTGTTTTCTGTTCAAAAACGTATCATCATGATAATCATTCCGTAAAACCTTACACTGATTATACGCACTATGTTCTATTTCTGGCTTTTTTCCCGCGGTGGAATTCCCTCCTGCTGGCAATCCCAGACGCTTATATTGAGCTTTCTCGTGTAGACTAAGAATCAGACGGATATAACAATTTAGCTGTTATTTAGTAAAGGGTTGTGTTCAATTTCTTGTTACAATCACGTCTAATCATGTACTGAAGGGTTTGCATATGATTTGCTTGTTTTTTAGACAGGAGTTATATTCGGAGATAAATTTGGAGTTTGATATCTACAACCTATGCCTATCAACTCTCATTTTGAATACTCTCTCTTCCCTGTATCATTCAACGTTGAATTTTTAAGAAATAAGTCTTGTTGGTTTTTTTAAATATCGTTTTGGTATAAGCAATGAACCTTTTGGGTTGTTTTATAAATCCTCTTTGTTAAACAACAAGTTGTGCAAGGAATTCAGTGTTTTCTTCATAAACTTGATCATCGATGTAGAAATGAAGTCGGGTTTCCACATTTGCTGAGATTTCTAAAAAGCTTATAGCGGAAATAACATAGTGTTGAATACTTGAAAGTTCTGTTACTTTCCATAAGTCAACAATTATTCATTAAGTGCAATCAAACAGAAAATGAAAACCAAATGTGCTATTTCTTTGTCCAATTTATAATCAACTTGCCCAAATTTGGTGATAAAATCTTGCCGTTACGTCTTGCAAACTTACCATCAGTTGTATCTTTCTTAATAAATGAACACTAAAAAAATTAATAATTATTAATTTTGGGTATTGCACCAAAACGATATCTTCATGATCTCATTGAATACAAACTTTTCATTATATAATTTGTTACGTACGCCAAATTCTTATTTAATTTATTACAAAGACCCAAAGTTCTACCCCCAATTAATCATACTCTATAAATACAACATAACTCTTTGGTCTATTATAACTTAGCTTTCTTCAATGTTTCTTAAACAATATGTTGACAGAGAATAATTCCCTAAAAAGAAGCTAGTTCACATTACTTTGCTCTAATTCATGGTATGCCCATTTTCTCCAAATATCACCACTACCACTCAATATTTCATTAAATGAATGCAAAGTTTTATCATCTGTTCCAAACTCAATCTTTTTATTTCCAGGTCTAGATCCAGTGGAAGACTTCACGTTATTAAACAAATTTTGCGGATGTTTTGATTTTGTTTGAACACTTGGAGGTCTACTTAATAAAGACATGGGATGGTCCAAGCTTTGAAGATTGCGCAGATTCATGGATTTGACTGGAGTTAATAACTTGTCAGATCTTATGTCATCAATCAAATCGCTTGCCAAAGATTCATTGTCAGTATCACCACCTGGAATAATAAATCCAGGAGTTTGTGAAAAGTGAGAACTGGAAAGCAAATTGTTGCTTGATGACGTGACTGTTAGCAAATTGCTGTAGAATTGATCAGCAGAAGTCAAAATCTCTAGTCTGTTGCTATTGGCCAACAAGTTTGAAATTTCAGTTTCTGAATTCATAGAATATAAAGATTCTCTGTCTGAGATTTCTCCGTTTCTGAATTCCAATGAGTGTTGTAGCTCAAAGTTGTATTGGGAGATATTTTTGTACATCAGATCGTCATATTTGGATAAAATAGGAACATTATTCAAAAATTCCAATACTTCTCTTTCCTCATACTCCAAAAGCTTGAATTCATTTTTTTGTAGTATAGTCAAACATATAAATATTTGCTGGGTATGTAAATCAATTAGAGAGTATGAATAAAAGCTATTTGATCTTTTAGAGCTGTTCAAAACCTCAGTTTTCTTATCCAAGTTCTCTATTTTTGTGTCAGCATCAAGATCAGTACCACTATCTCCATCTTGTTGATTTCTTTTTAATAATTCCTGGAAGATGTATGAATCTAAAGTCGACTTACTCAATTTCATTTGTGACAAATCTGGAAACCAAAAGTAATCTTCGTTCAGATTACAGTACTTATCTATTTGCTGTTTAAATGTCAATTCACCTGTTTCTGGTGGAACAGTCCATCTCATAGGGATTTCGTTATTATAAAAATGGGTATACTTCAAGTTGTCATTTTTGTATTTCAAAAAGAAATCCAAATTCGTAGGATGTGCTCTCCATCCAAACATCATATCCCATAATCTGGCTCTATCTGACTTATTAAAAGTTCTTACTGCACCAAATTTAATCCAGTAAGAAATCCATGTGTTTTGCGATGTGTTCATAACATCAGACAATTGCTCTTGAAACGATTGATACAAATCAGGAAAACAATCTTCAAATATCTTGTAGAATAAATTCTGATTGAAATTGTAATCTCCACCACTGATGACAGGAGAATAGTCTTGTGATAGCCTGGACTCTTTGTTGATAATAATGCTCTTGAGATCTGGGGAATGCAAAAATACCAAAAGAGTCTTTTCAAACAAAGCAAAAATATTAGTTTTGCTATTCAACATATTATATTCACTGTTTTCGTAAAGTTCCTTAATACCTTCTGTCATTGGATAATCCAAAAACAAATTTCTGCTGATTTTGTCCAAAGTCTCAATATTGGAACTATTTAATTGTGATTTTTCTTTTGAACTGTCATTTTTATGATTTTTCTTACTTGAATTCCCATGTGTGGATCTATAAAATGATCTCCCTGGTAATACCTTCAAACAAGACTCATTTTTGATATACTCATATGGAGAGCACCACTCCATCAAAGATAAACACACCCAAGTCAATCCGGACTCGTATTTAAATATCTTGCCCCATTTGGCTAAAAATTTAAGAACACAATCAGTGACGATTTGTTCAAGGTCTTGGTCTTTGTGCTCTACCATTATGTACTTGTTTATATCTTTTTGGATCATCTTAAGAATTTCACTCTTATCCTTGGTTTCTGGTTTGTAGTTCCAATTAAGATTGTGGTTGGATACATGCTCATTATTCAGATGATCAGAGTGGGTTGAGGTGTTTGACTTTTTTCTATCATTTGGACTATCATGTTCATCTTTATTATTTATTTCATCATGATGTATATTGAACTCGAGCGTATTTGTCATTATGTTTGGAGAAATTACAAAAGGATGGTATTTTAGCATTATCGGCCATACCAAATGTCTCAATTGTGGAGGAATACCACATGTTCTGGCTATATATGCTAAGCTGTTATGGTCTTTTTCCTTTATTAGCTGAATGACTTCATTGATTATGTTTCTCTTAAACTTCATTGAGTCTTCATAATTCTGGAGCTTTTTGTATTGATGCATATGATGACCTTGATAATTTGAAGAAGAAGTTTTATCGGTGTTGATTGTAGTTTTGGACCTATTTGAGTCATGAAATCTGTTATTGAAGTCCTGTTTACTAGAGGATCTGTCGTGTTCACTATTCATGTTTTTAGAGATATTTAAACTTGAATTGAATCTGGTGATAATTTAAAAAAAAGTTTTTTTTAGGTATATTATATGTGGTTTGGTTTATACTCTTCCAAAGAATTATATATCTGGAGGGGAAGGGGTTTTCTGTTACTGTAAAGAAGTTAAAGAACTGTGGAAGCAAAAAGAACTGATGCACATTTTGCAATAAAAGTCACGTGTTCAAAGCGGGTTAGAATAAGCACGTGTGTAGTTTTTAAAAATTAAAGCAGTCACGTGGCTGTTGTAGAAATATTTAAAACAGTCACGTGAACGACGTACTCCAATCTCCCCCTCAAAACATTTCAACAGGGTTGATTGCACTAAATATAGAAGAATGTGGTTTCGAACATTTTTTGAAAAAGCCCTCCACCAATGTATTAATTAAACCTTCAACATGTGTATAAATACACCATTGATTTGACTAATACAGCTCCCAAGCCCTACTGTGTTTTCTTGTAATTCCGTTAACTAGATAAAGAAAAAACACCCCTACCATTCCCTGCTATAGTTTTTCCGTTTATCGGAGATAAGCATATCTTTCAGAGGAAGATTTCACAGAGACAAAGGTGGTATACCTACAAAGGTTTGCCGCGTTTGAATCAAGTAAATTCTGCACCAATACTCCTCCTGCTTTCTCCATAACCACAGCAACCATCCAAGACTTTGCCACATCCCCACTCATCAACCACCCATTCCAAACCAGTCACGTGCAAACTTCAAGGCTACTAAATATGGCAATCCCGTCGCTACACAATCGCTCCCGTGAAAAAAAGTAAACAAATAAATGCACCAGGCCATTTTACTAGCAAATTTTTCTTATATATATATTTATATAGCGTATAGAGCATATTCTAAGGGAGCGAAAAAAAATGGTAGGAAAAATATTAAAGCATCGTTGAAATAGTTATTTTTAAAACTTTAAAATATATAGTAACAAAATATAGGATTATAAAGTTGAAAAACACACCAAAAAAGACACAAATACATTAATATCTTAATATAAATTTACGATATTATTATCATTTTTTATAGTAATATCGAAATATACACACAGTTTTTCTTTTTTCTCCCATTTTGTTTCCATAAATAACAATATTTTGGCTTATATTAAGTAGTTAAACGTTATTATTATCATTGCTATCAATATGTTCAATGGGCTATTTTTTTTGGTTTTCATCTTTATTAGAGGAATACATGGGTTAACACAGGATTATTGTAACTCTGCGCTACCATCAGATGCTGAGAGCACATCATCGTCCAATTATATGTCTAATGGGTTATGTATGTCGCAATGCCAAGGCTACAAATATGCCATTGTTCAACAAAAAGATTGCTGGTGCTCTGATGAAACTCCACAGGATATTGTATCAGTAAGCAACTGTGATGAATATTGTCCGGGTTACAAGTTGGAAAATTGTGGGTCAGGAACAACTTATTACGGATGGCTAAAGGTAGCCAATGATTACATTGCTGGTGCTAGTGCAACCTCTTTTTCCTATGCCAGTTTGACCGAAGAAACTAGTAGTTTTGATGATTTTACTAGTTCCACCGAATTTTCCAGCTCAACCACATCGTCTACTTCTGCTTCAAGTACGTCGTCCAGTGAGTTTTCCAGTAGCTCCAGCGAGTCTTTCAGTAGCTCCAGCGAGTCTTCCAGTAGCTCCAGCGAGTCTTCCAGTAGCTCTAGTGAGTCTTCTAGTAGCTCCAGCGAGTCTTCTACTAGTTCCAGTGAGTCTTTCACCACTACTGAGAGCTCACCATCTAAGTCAAGCTCAACAGTCCAAAAAACTGTTGATTCTTCAGCTTCCAGTAGCTCGGAGCCAAGCACCTTAAACCAAGTAACGATAACATCTGTTGCCGTAACAACTATAATGCCTTCCACACACACCACAAGTGATTCCAATGGTTCTGAAATAACCAGTGCAGCTGCTCAGTCTGTGCAGTCAATTTACAAAACAATTGTGGTTTCAACCACAGTTTTGCCTAGCAGCAGCAATACTGCAACCAAGAGCGGTAGTAAATCAAAGGGATTCTGGCAGAGCAAAGGAAAGGTAGCAGGAACATTTGTAGTGGTTGCCTTAGCAATTCTGTTACTAATAGTACTATGTGTTTTCTTTTTTGTTGTAAAGCCACGCAGAGAAAGTAAAAAACAAGATGAATTTGAAAAAACCTACAATGAAATAATTCAATCCAATTTAAGAGATTCTGTAGAAAATGATGCAAAAGTCAGTTCAGGAACTTTAGCAGTAAACAATGCACTAAAAGGATTCCAAGAATTTGAATCTGATAGATCATCTAGTATAGAACACAAGAATATGTTCAGCCCAGAAACACAAGACCCACCAAACTTCATTCCGGATTATGATATGTTAAGTGAAGATGACCAAGGATCGGGTTTTGATGTATATACCCAAGATAATGATGATGAACTGGTCCCTAGAAGACACAGTTTAGGGGCTTTAAAGGTTGTGAATATGAGCACAGCAACAGTAGAACAAGTTAAAAAAGATTAAATCTTGTTTTTTTTCAACCTTATATATGAATATAATTACACATTTCTTTTCTGAGAAACATACCTTTATTTCCCACATGAGCCAAATTGAAATAATTTTGAGAGAAATTTTTAAGACGGGGATTCTGATAATAATGCAAATGGCTTGATTATTTTATAAAAAACCTTGTGCAAATGACAAATGTTGGGTTAAAATTTGAGTATCTTTTCAACGAAATATTAACAGTTGTGACTAAGATTATTTCGACCACTACTGTCAATAAAGCCGTCAAAATCAGTCACTTTTTAACGTAAAGCAAAACAACATTCCAGTTTAACAACAATATCTTTTTACACAGTCTGAAAATGTGAACAGCAAAGTTTGATGTTGATTGCCAGCCTACTGAACAAAATACTGTTTTTTTTCTTTACAAAATTGAACCACATCATTCAACTTGTTCCACATTTATGCACCAGAATTTGTTTTAAACCATGAACAAAACTCAAACTAAATTAAACTAACAAATCACTAAAATCAAGCACAATCACACATTTCTTGTTGTAACATCTTCCCCAAGGTTATTAGAAGACCGCTTTAAATACATATATTATCGGATTTAAGGTTCAGGTTACTTGAAATTAAACAACTATTTTTTTGGCAATATTGAAAAAAACGAACCCAATGATATTTCTAACGCATATTTTGCTATTCCAATAGGCATCGCCAACTTACTACCAAATAAAGTGAATAAAATCCCCCAAGCCTAGAATTCAGTTGTGAAGCTTCAAGTGATGTCTTCAAGTGAATACGAATCCGATTATCTTGAGGATAAATGTGAGTCTGCAGCCAATATTTTAACCTTGGCTGAAGATGAAGTTTTTGAACCTATAGAAGACGTGAATTTGTTTAAAAATCAAAATAATGATAAAATTACAATTAGAGTTGATGATTCTAACAACAAAAAAAGAAACATATATTTTCTTGGGATGATTTGCCTTATTCTTACAAAAGGAACAATCAAATTTGGACAACGAATCATAAATCACAATGATCTTAACCAAACGGGAACGATTATTAAGTTTTGGCAATCTTCTGCAAAGACTTTAAAGCCTCTGATTATGGTGAGTCCTGAGTGTGAACTTGAAATTTTGAACCCAAAGTTAAACAATGTTTTTGAACAGATACAGTGTTTTTCTAGACAGAAATTTAAGTATTTGTTTAGAGATATTGATGTAACTGACCCGGATCTAAACTTTTTTGATGTATTCCAGATACTGCCACCAGCAGTTGTGAAAAAATATAGAACTTATGATTACAAAGAAAACCAGGAATTTATCAAAGTTGTAGATGAAATACATAACTCCAGCAGCAATCAAAATTTATGCAAAATGACGATTTGCTTGGGAGGTAAAAATTCTGGAAAAACTACATTCAACGAAATGCTATACGAACTATACATGAACACTTCTTCTTTACCATTATTTATGGATTTAGATCCAGGGCAACAGCGGTTTGGGTTCCCTGGAAGTATTTCAACTAGAAAATTCAACGAAATGGAGCTTTGTACCGAGTATGGTGACTCATTAGCACCAATTGACGATAATAACATAGAGCACTATATGATAGGGAGCTTTGATTGTATGGAATATTATACCAATTATGAAGAAAAGACCTTGTTCATGATAGATAATGCAGCAAGCTTCTCCAAAGATGTTATTGTAAATATGCCAGGATGGCTTACCGGATTAGGAACTCAATTTATAGAAACCATAGTGAAAAGAATAAATGACCTTGCTGTTTTTGATTTAAAAATTGTATATTTAGATGATGAAGAAAGTTTTCATAAATTGAATATCAACATTGATGTAGATTATTATATTACCAACAACTCATCTCTTTATTACGCTCCAGGTTACAAAAACTCTGTAATGAACACAGGAATATTCTTTGAACAGCTGAACTGGACTTCTGGTGATCTTCGGGAATATAGATTACTAAGATCTTTACATGATTATGACAACAATAAATCTATATTAAATCAAAAGACATTTGCTGTATCAATGGGTAATGAGATAAAAAACATTAGATCAATAAAGATTACTCAATATCTAAACAAGACTCCTTCGAAAACAGAAGAAATGACATGTTTTAAAACACTTCCTGGAAGCATAGTGGCAATCAGTTTTTTTGATTTTTTATCAAACGATATTTTAACAACAGAAAACACTTCAATATTTAAAGATTATTCTAACATCAATGAAAAAATGATATGTTTGGGAGTAGTGCATTCAGTTGATGTTAAAAATTCATACATAAACTTGATTATACCACTAAGATTTAAAAAAAAGATAGACATTTTAAACACATTTGACTTTAAGTATGGGAAAATTCAAACAATGGCTGTGGGACTGCCTTATTACGAGTTCTTGCCTGTTGATGAAGATTTCATAAAGGAATATAAGGGCCAAATACCATATACCACCACTAGAGCATTAAGAAAAAACGAGCATGTTTGGAAAGTACGTAAAAATATCCAAAGAAAAGGACAACAGTAGCTATATTTATATCAATTCATTATATATCAACAGGGGCAGGAGTATTTTCTGTATCATTTTGATCACCTTTTTCTTCTTCAATCCATCCCATCTTTTTGTTTAATCTGTCATATTTCAATCTATCTCTGTTACTAACAGAAGGTTTGATCTTCTTTAGGGCATCCAAGAAATCATTCATAGTTACTACAATTGGTTTGGTTGTTTCATTTGAATCAACACTCATTTGATCAAATTCTTTATCTAAATTGCCCTCTGAAACAGAATAGAAAGTCTCACTTGCAAAAAAGTTTCTCTTCAAGGCAATAACAGAACTTTCTCTTACCAAGGCATGTATATCTGCACCTGAAAAGTTTTCACATTTTGAATCATCAACAATAAGTTCTAGATTAACGTCACTAGCAACTGGAGTACCATTGCACTTGATGATAGTTTTCAAAATATCTAATTTTTCAGCTTTGTTAGGTAATTCTATAAACAAAGTCTTATCCAATCTTCCTGGTCTTAACATAGCTGGATCAATCATATCAGGTCTGTTAGTGGCACCAACAACAAAAATACCATTTCTGTCATTTAAACCATCTAATTCAGTCAACAAAGTATTGACAACTCTTGAGGAAGATTCACTCATGGAAGTATCTCTTCTAGGAACAAGAGAATCCAGTTCATCAAAAAAGATTATACATGGTATAGATGCTCTAGCTCTTTGGAACACTTGTCTTATAGCTCTTTCAGACTCACCTACGTACTTATTTAGTAACTCTGGTCCTTTAACTGAAATAAAGTTAGCTCTTGATTCATTAGCCACGGCTTTGGCTAAAAGGGTCTTACCACAACCTGGAGGTCCCCATAGCAAAACACCGGCAGGAGCAGATATACCAACTTTTTCGTAAATTTCAGGTTTTTTGATTGGTTGAACAATGGCCATGTTCAATTCAACTCTGATCTTGTTCAAAGCACCAATGTTATTCCAAGTGACATCAGGAACAGTAGCAAACCCTTCTCTCTTAGCGGTAGGTTGAATAGAAGGTAGGGCTTTCAAAAAATCGTTATAAGTAATACAGATTTTGTCTAATTGTTCAGCATTTAAAGGAGAATCAAACTTTAAAAGGAACTTCTGAATAATTTGAAGTGGTAGTGGATCAATCATATTACTGCTGTTCTTCAACAACATTTGATCAGCACCAGCTGGAATGGCTGATATGTCATCTCCAACCAGGTCTTTGAATATTCTCTTAATGGCACAAGTACCTGCAGCTGTCACTAAAGATTTCAAATCAGCTCCTACAAACCCAGGAGTTAGCTTAGCTAGTTTAGAAAAATCTATGATATCATTGGCATCTAATTTCAACTTTGTGCACATTTTAGATAGAATGTTCAATCTGGCCAATTCATTAGGAACATTTAAACAAATTTCTCTATCAAATCTACCAGCTCTTCTTAAAGCTGAATCTAAAGAATCCGGTCTATTAGTAGCACCAATGACGATAACAGGTTTATAATTAGTTTTTTCAAAAGACAATTCGTCCATTGAAGTCAGTAATTGAGCCACAATTCTTCTTTCCATTTCTCTTTGAGCACCACCATCTCTTTTTGGAGTTATAGCATCGATTTCATCAAAAAACATTATACATGGGGCTAAACTTTTGGCTTCTTCAAAAAGTTCTCTTAATTTCTTTTCTGATTCACCAGACATACCAGAAACAACAGAAGGCGCACTCACACTAATAAATGGAACTTTCAATTCACCAGCAATGGCATTGGCAATAGTGGTTTTACCACAACCTGGTGGACCGTGCAATAGAATCCCTCTTGGTGGTTCTACACCGGTAGTTTTGTATATCTCAGGATGCAAAATTGGTAACCCTATCAATTCCATAAGTTGTGATACTATATCATCCATACCACCTAATTGAGAAAGATCAGAGTTTGGTGGAGTTCTATCTTGGGTTTTACTTTTTTTATTAGACTTTACAGGTTGTGTGTCTTCTCTTGATCTTTTTTTATTATTTACAGTATCCATCTTTTTGATAGCTTTTTTCATATTCCAAGTTGATACAATGTCCTTGTTCATCTCATTGTTCACATCAATGTCCGGAACCAAGTTTGTTTGATTGTCGCTTTTGGTTTCTTTTTCTATTTGGATATCTGGATCTTCATTGTCATCTATGATTATAAGATCATTTGAGTCGTCAATCTCCATGTCAACATCTTCGTTTTCAGGTTCGTCTTCCTTGACTTCAAACTCTTTTGCTTCGGCATCAATTACTAGCTTTAATACTCTATCCAAGCACTTTTCCATGGATATCTTCTTGACTCTTTTCAATGAAAGATCTTTAGATAAACAAAAATTCAAAGTTTCCATATAATCCAAATCTTTGGCAAAGTATGTTTCTGGGTATGGATCTTTTAAAATATCGAAACTTTCGTCATTTTTCCAATCTTCATTGTCAGAATCACTGGAATCAGAATCATTGCCTGTGTTGACTTGTTTGGATCTATCTTCAAATTCTTGTTTCTTTTTTAAATATTCTCTTTGTTTGGCAACTGACTTTTCATCTAAAAATCTTTCAACCAAAGCTTGAACTTTGTTATCAACGGAATTGGTAATATAGTTCTTTTTACTTGATCTTATTTTAACCATGTTTTATTCCTTCTTATGAGCGTTTTTGGCCTTTGATTTGTATGGTTTCTTGTGTCTTATAATTGTTGTTTAGGATAAAAACGATGAGGAATATGAAGAAATTTGAAAACTCTTTTCTTTTTTTTTTTTTTTAATGCCTGAAAGGTGAACAAAATAGCAAATGTCCGAAAAAAGACTACTTCCTATTTGGGTAATCCAAACGTTATCCAGTGGTAAGTCACGTGCATCGGACTTATGGTGAAACGACATACGTACTTTTTTTATACCACTACTTGGAGCAATTTCACATCTTGCAGGATCAGCGTATAATACAGAACAGAAAAGAAAAAAAGGTTGATATATTCAGACTTATAGAGTGAAATTACGTATTGTGAATGTAATAGCTACTGCTAGTACGTCTCATTTTCACAGAATAAACCCCCTTACTAGTGTTAATCTATGTTGCCGCTACCAAGTTTTTTCCCAAAACTGTCATATCAAAAATTTTCCTCCCCGAGTTAACTAAAAATACAGCTGGGATGGATCCAATATCCTTTATACGGCTTTCCAATTTAGGTAAAAGAAAAAAAAAACAGTATATATTACATATAAAACACATATTATATGTACCGTATCGATCTAACCCCCTAAACAGCACTCATAATGTTAGGTAGAACATTTTACAAGCATCATAATAACTTGAGATTAGTCTCTAGTAGATTTATCTCTAACAACACAGTTAATAAACTGCATCAAGCTACAAATGAGTCAAAGATATTATTTGAAGACTTAAGAACTAATTATACAAATTACGATAAAACATTCAACAAAACATTGGATAATAAGTGGTCTTCTTATTCTTTACCTTCAAAGGAGACTTTATTGAAGCAAAAGGAGCAAGAAAAAGAAGTAGCTTTGAAGAAAGAACAAGAATTAAGCTTACAAAAACCTACAAAGCTAAATAGATTGGGTAGTAATAAGAAAAGAACAAGACAGAGACAAAGACAATTAAAAGCACCAATATACCTACTACCCAATGCACTAACACACCTTAAACAACTAAACGATCAACCCAACCCACAATTCATAAAAATCGGTGTGACATCAAAGGGATGTTCGGGGTTATCATATGACCTACAGTATGTTACTGGGCCTAACAAATTTGATGAAGTTGTTGAACAAGACGGAGTTAAGGTCATCATTGATTCAAAGGCTTTGTTGACCATTATAGGTTCTGAAATGGATTGGATTGATGACAAATTGAGTAATAGATTTGTCTTTAAGAATCCAAACACCAAGGGAACTTGTGGTTGCGGTGAGAGTTTCCATGTTTAATCAACTATGTCACGCTGAAGAAGAAAAAAAAAGACATCTTCTATATATTTATATTATTTATTCCATCTAAGATGATTTTCACTTATTTATTGAATGCTTTTTTTTTCTTGAGGACTTGTTTCAATAAACTAATAATCACGGTTATTCTGTTATATTAGAGTTCTCTCTATATCCGATTAATATACTTCATAGATTGTTGTTTTTTTTAATCAATTAAATCAAGTACAAATAAAGTAATATATGAAGTTTTTTGTATATAATTAGATAATTAAACACATAGAGGATGATAGTGGTATTTAAATGGAACAGATTGATGTTATAATCAAAATACAGAAAAAATAGGTATTTTGATTAAAGGTTTTATGTATCAACTTGTTGAAAAAGAGTTTAGCATGTACCCAACATATTGATCTTAAATGATAAAAACAGCCTACCTTTTATCTTCAAAATTTTCTGTACACAATATGAAAAACGTCGTTTTACCTTTAAGTGTAATATATACTTTATTTATTTCCTCTTTACTCTCTAATTTATCTGCTTCTCCAGTGATTTTAAAGGGAAAAAGCGATTCACACCAAGCACCAGTCATTACAACAAATCCAACAGATGTGGTTTACAGGGCAGATTTTCCAAGCTTTAACTCTCCAAGTGTTGTTGGTGTAGTTCAATTTTACTCATTAAATGGAACAACCAAAGTGCACTTAGATTTGACTGGATTACCAAAAAATGCAGGGGTTTTCAGTTATCACATTCACGAAAGTGGTATTCCAACTTCGGATGGTATGGACATGAGCAATGCATGTGAATCTGCTGGTTTGCATTTTAATCCATTTGATGCTCCACTATCTATAGACAGTGCGTGCAACTTATTTTCTAACGACGCTAGATGCCAAGTTGGTGATTTATCAGGAAAACATGGATTGATCAATACAACTTGTTTTGAAACCTATTATTATGACCCATATATTTCTTTAGATCCACAAAATCCTGCTTATATTGGTGGCAAGTCTTTAGTTGTACACTTTGAAAACAACACCAAATTGGCATGTGCTAATATTTTACCTGCAACAGAGCCTGAAGATTTATTATTACTTGACCCAGAATCTGAAGCTGCTCAAATTAGTGAATTTAATAAAGCTTCATGCACAGATAAAACCAAAGTTTCTTATTTTGGTATGGAACCTCTGCAAAAAAGAGCTAATATTAATCGTTTTGATGTTTACGAAAACTTAGATTGGGGCTTGGCTGAAATTTACAATGACCTTGGAGATTTGTACGGAGATGATGAGCATGAAGATGTGGATAAAGAAGTCATGCATAAAGACATAGAATTAGCCCCAATAATAAAGAACACTACCGAATATTTAGGAAATAAAACTAGTAATGGCACTGCTGTCAATGCTGGCAACACAACCACTCCACACATAAATGCTGCTAGTCCTGTATCAAACCTTCATTTATTAAATTGTATTAGAATCTTGCTTATTGGTACCTTCATGTCATTGTTTTGAATTTTAATAATTAGCATAACAAAAAGTTGGTGTATATATGTATATAAATAAAAAGCTTCAAACCAACTTCCAATTTCCAACTTTGTAGATTGCTAATTCGCTTTGTACTAAACGTTTTTCAGCTTGATGACTATCAATCCTTATATATATTACTACGATTATACTACGATCATACTATGGTCACGTGAGAATTTGTTCAAATTTTGTTACAAGTTGTATTTTGGCGAGGTTTTAAAAAATGGTGCTTCTTTAATATGTCATAATTTTCATCACCTTAATATGAAATATATAGGCAGAGTCTGCACCCAAAACTCCATACACTCATCATAATGTACAGTGCACTTTATAAGTTTTCTCATAAGATAAATGTAAATACATCACTTCGACAAGTATCACAGTTGAATGTTACTTTTTTTCAAATACGAAAACAACACACTAAGCAAGTCAATAACTCATCTTTAAATCTACTAAAGCCAAAGTTTACGAAGCCCAAAAACTTGAACAACGATCAATACATAAATTGCACTACGATTGATAAAAACGGTAAAATCAAAGATATTTTCAAAGAATATAAAAAATGGGATTTTCTACAAACGAACGGATTGTACCCCAGAGATCTTCGTAAAATTGACTCGTCCAACATTGATATCATACCTTCTATTTCCATCAAACCTGGAAAGTGTATACTAGTGAATTTGTTACATATTAAAGCATTGATAAAATACAATGAAGTGGTAATTTTCCATACAACTGAAAATAACATAAACAACATGAGTTCCTTGTTGTACCAATTGGAAGGAAGACTAAGTATTTTGAAAAATGTAAATAAACCTGTAAATAAAAATGTGACAGATGCATTACCGTTTGAGTTACAAGTTTTGGAAGTTATATTAATGCATATAATGAACGTTTTGGACAAACAATGCAAAACTCTAGAGTTAAATTGCGGGCATGTACTGAAAAACTTGGAAAATCAAATAGATAGAGAACAATTGAAGGATTTGCTGATAAAATCTAAAGATTTGTCTATGTTTCATCAAAGATGTTTATTAATCAGAAACGTTATTGATGAATTATTGGACACGGATGAGGATTTGGAGGGTATGTCACTGACTTTATTAAATACGGATATTATTGATAAAGCAAACTTGGAGAAAGCGAGTGGAAACAATGAGATGATGTTGGAAACTTATTTCTACCAATTCAACGAACTGGTTCAAAGATTGGATACTCTTATTACAAATATTAAGTCTACGGAAGATATTGTCAATATCATGTTAGATTCGAACAGAAACTCTTTGATGTTGTTTGAACTAAAAGTCACCATTTATACATTAGGATTCACTATAGCCACTTTGATTCCATCATATTACGGTATGAATTTGAAAAATTACATAGAAGAATCTGAATATGGATTTTTTGGTGTGTTAGCTATATCGTGTATAATGGCATACATAATTACGTTTTTCAACTTCAAAGCTTTGAGATCCGTAACAAAAATGACCTTGATAAACAATCATTCAGGAAAAAGAACAAAACAACATATTCTAAATGCAGAGAATATTATAAACAAAGATTTGCTCAAGACATCCTTGTTCAACGAAAAGTTCAAAACAAATTGGCTTTCTCCTTTTGAAATCATAAAGAACATAGGCAAAAGTAAGAAAAAAGCCATAGAAGAAAAGAAAGCCGTCAATAAGCTGAAACAATTGGATTATGAAATGAACCAAAGGAAATTGAGAGGTTTCCATAGCCAATTGAGATCCAAAAAGCCAACTGATTGGTTCAAAAAGATATGATTTATATACTCCATTACTCGTTAATTTGAAATTTTCAATGATCAATTCTTAATCACGTGAAGCACCATTTTGTTGCGTCTTTTTATATGTTTGTTTTTTGTCGCTTAACAATTGAAAAGGGAGTAATGAAAGCTTTAAACTATAGGATTCAAGGGTATACTAACGATCTGATTAATACAAAACCAACGAGATAAGACCTTCGAAATAAAGACAAAAAATGAGAGGCAATCATTTCAATACTAAGATTGTCACAGGAGCAGCAAGTAAAGCAGTCGCTGTAAGAAACCTAAGTAATCAACAAAATCAGTCGAATTTGAAAAAAGAAGTTTTTGAACATAAAGATTGTATAACCATATCCACTTATGAGTCATTGTATGTATTGGAAACGTGTCAGAGTATTATAGAAGCTGTTCTTGATCATATCAACAAGAGTGAAGAAGATCAAGATGGTGTAGTGATGTTATCATCAGTCATAGCAACTTTTATTTACTCGCATGATTTCAATAATTCAAAAATAATTAAGAAGAGAATGCAACTTTTGATGAACAACAAATTGGTCAAAACAACACTAATTAAGGAAAATGATCCATTTACTGGCTACGGTCTTTTGAACTTGAAAAATGACATACCAGATATGACTCAGGATACGCTAGTTTACGAAGATTTTCAAAAGAAGTTTTATGATCCGACTTTTCAGAAAAAAGTCTTGAGTAACTTGCAGATAGTCTTAAGTAATGAGACTTTACTACTACAGCAAAAGATGAAGCAATTGAAGATCAAGGTAAATTTCGACTTTTCAAAAACCATGAACAAGTATTTCCATGGTTTGACAAATGAGTTTATTAAAATATATGATATAATTCCACAATTTGCTATTGTTTTGGAGGATGATACAAGTGAATCTTACCATTTGCTCACAGGGTTAGAAACCATGAGCAATGTTTTGAAAACTGTTAAAACAGTTTATAAAGATGATATTTTGAAATTTATTGAAGCGGATATAATGGAGTTCAGAAGTACATTTTATTCTATACATCAACTGTATGGTGCCTTATTGGCTCAAAAGAGAATGATCACTGTGTTGGTTAATATGACCAAACAATTTTTGCAAACAAATATGAATTACATTAAAGACGGTGAATTCATTATTAATGAAGAACCTGCTCTGAGTAACATATTGCATAGTTTGATGCAAATAGATACTAAGATTTTAAACCCAAGCATAAACACTTGTTCGGACTTTTGTGTTGAAAATAGTATGTTAGTAAACCAAAATCACAGTGTAATAATAAACTTGAAACAAAAATATAATGATAATTTGACCAAAATATTTGATAGTTTAACTGAGCTTTTGGGTGATATGATAGATGTTTTGATGGTAAATTTTGATGAAAATCCAGCCAAAATAGAAATAGAACCGCACAAAGATTATTTCAAGTATTTAGGAACAAAAGCATTGAAGCCGCAAGCAACCAATTCAAATTTGAAATATGCATTCATACCTCCAAAAACAAACAGTTTGGATTCTAGCAGAAGACATCAGCTTTATAGCAACATGACTGATGCAGAAATCTTAAATAGTAAAATAGCTAAATCTGCAGGTGCTTTATCTCACTTAACGCTGACCTCATCATCTTCAGCAGCATCATCACAAACAGCATCTCCAATAAACTCTAAAAATAACAGTAGGCAAAACTCTTTGAGTAATAAAAACAAAGCTGTAAGAAAAAGAGGGTCTTCTGTGTCAAGCAATGCATCAACTGTAAAAGGCAGAAGCAGATCTTCTTCTGTAAACTCTGTTTTCAAAAACAATGTTATACTCACGCCATCGAAGAAGCTTGAAAAGAGCACAGTTGCTATGTCAAGAAGCTCCACAAACGATTCTACGAGAAATCTTCAAAAAGAAATATCAGCTGAGTCTTATAAGGCAAATAATACCTCAACAACGTCATTAGATGAAGAAATTCATGATGACGGCAAAGAAGAAGAATTCAAAAAAGTAAGATTTGGAGGTGTTCCAAAGTATCCTATGGTGTATGAATCTATAAAGCCTACCAGACAAGGATGGTACAGTAAGCCTGCAGTTTTACATTATCCTTTGATACCAGACTACTATGCTTCAAACATTGACTCCATAACTACTTCTCCTGTTTCTAAACAAAGACAAATGGAAGGTTTCGCTTTCAAGCATATAAATTCTTTGTTCAAAAAAGTCAGAGATTAACAAACAAATTATATATTTCCAACGTTTATTAGTAAATAGCTTGAAACACTAGGTTGCTGGCTTTGAAAGCTAACTTGATTAAATTTGTTAAGAAATTAATGATCTTATATCCGATATATATTCAACTAGAGACGAGTTATAACTCATTGATATTAATGCTAGTTTTTTCATGAGAAACGGCTGAAGACCCAAGTTATAACATAAAAAGACCACACATAAACCAATTGTATCCACAACATAATGAACTTTCCTGAGCCAGACTTGAAAAATTTGACTAATGTTCAATTGAATACTATAACCAGGTTTAACAATGATTTGAAACGAATATTTGAAGACATAATAACATTCAAGAAAAAGGAAGAAGATTACAACATCAAAACTCGTGGCTTCAGAAGATCATTTGAGCCTTCTTACAGGGTACCATTTTGTTCAAAAGAAGAAATTTCTAATACTAAGAAGGATACACTTGCGCATATTTTAAAACTGAAATCAGAGGAGGCTAAAAGACCTGCTAATGTATCACATAACAAAGATATTCTAAAGCCTGGAGAAAAGAAGGAGAATAACGTAACCAAAAAGAAAAAGATTAACGAATTGGAGGATGATGATGTTGAAGTAATAGATAGAAACAGACTGCAATCATTCAAGAAGCAAAAAGTTGATGTTTTAGCAGAGAAAGTACCTGTAAGCATTTCTCAATATAGTTTTTCAAGCAAATATAACAAGCCTCTATCAAGCATGGCAAACAACACGAATGACTTTGATAAAAACACAATGACAGAAAGGCAAAAGTATAAAACAAGTGAAAATCAACAATATTTACACGATTTGAAAAAGAACCGAGAAGTTACCAGAAAGACGTTGGACTTTTTAGAGCAGGAGTATATGAATAAAAAAGAAATAATGAAGAAGAAGAAAGAAGAAGATATTGTTAAGCAAGAAATGGACAAGGATAAAGAATTCATTGAAAAGGTCCTTGGTGGTGATAGATATTCTGGGAAAAGTAGATTCGAAGGATCATCAACTAACAATAATTATAAAAAAGATGGTAAGAGTAGGTACCAGAATAAAGCTGAAGACCTTGATAGCGAATAAAGAACAGCTAAAACAGCAAAATCTGTATTTATTTTTTTTCTTATTTCTTATGAGTATTATTCAATATTTAGTTCTATATATGTTAATAGCATGATCATTCCATTTCAACAGGTTCATCTGCAACATGTATTTGTTTATTTTCCTCGCTCAAAAATTGACTTAGTTGTTCAGATTGTTTTTGCTCTAGATAATATCCTAAATTATTGTTTGTTTGTGTCTGAAATTGTATTCTTTTGATGAGTTCTTTGTTTCTTTTTATTGAATGATCTTGCAGCTTATTGATGGTACCAGATAATTTCACAACATTGACAATGATCTTCTCCTTATCGTTGTTAAAATTTTGAATCATACTCAAACCCAATACTACTGTTTTGTAGTATTCAGCTGAGCACTTCAAAATTCCAACTGATGTCACATTATTGAAGTATTTCATTTGCAAGGTCATATTTGCCTTCCCTAATCCCTGCTCTCCTAGATACAGCTTGATTTGCTTACGTAGTTCATATATTATGGTTTTTGGGTTTATCACTGACTTCGTTTTATTTGGGTTACGATGCTGAAATATTATATCTTCACTTGCCATGCAATCACTTGGAGGATACAGCAGCTCGAATAGAATGTATCTGTTTTTGATTCTAACCATGTGGTCTATGAGTTATGGAGGTTTTAGTGTTTTCTGGGGGCGTTGTCCGGGGTGTCGGTCTTTGCTTGTACTGGCAGTTGTATCAACCTATGGGTGTGTCCGTCGTTTGCTTGTTCTGGCAATTTTATCAACCTATGTTTATACTGGCAATTGTATCAAACTACGGCTGTTTCAATCTGTGGGTTCCTACCAGCACTCCAAAAAAGGAAATCGTCCACGTGAACGTCTTCACCAAATCACGTTTCTTTTTTCAAATCCAATCTCATAGATCGTCAACGCTATACCAATCGCAATTCCAACCCACCAGCAACCTTGTGTTTGGCAAACCACCTCAATTTCTAGACTACACTTATTCTCCCCAATCACTTCCCTATCATTATTACCATCATAACTCCGATTTCTACCTAGGAATCGCTCAAATACACCAGATCCTTTCTCCGATGAGGCTACTACCGCAGCATGAAAAATTTTTCCTAGGGCACTAGCTGGGAATTCTTTTCCCCTTCCATTTTGGTGGCAAAATTACGCTATGGTAGGATTTAAAAAATTATACACATATTTGATATTATGATTGTATGTAGGAGACACCTAAAAGGGATCTAACCAGGTAAACAAAATATACTAGCGTCGGGGTTATCACAGAAATTTTTATAATTTTGTTATAGCATTATATTAAGTTTAGTACATTGAAAATGAGTCTCGTTAACGATCAGGCTAACAACATCGAGATGTTGCAAACACAATTAACATTTCCTAATGTTGTCAATTTCTTATTGAATTCTTTATCCCCAGATCAAAATGTAAGAATCCCAAGTGAACAATCTATCAGTGCTTTTTTGGAATCAAGCTTATACCCAGAATTTTACTACATTTTATCATCAATCATATGTGATGAAAGTATAAACATTCCAGAAGTTAGAGTATTGGCATCTATAGTCTTAAAGAACAATTTGATTTCATTGAAGAATAATGTTAACATGAACAAAAAATACCAATCAAAGTGGTTCCAAATTAATGAAGATGTGAGAAATAAGATCAAAGAAAATTCCCTAAAGGCCTTATCAAGTCAAGTCAACAAAGTTGCCAATTCCGCTTCTCAAGTCATTGCTGCTTTAGCTTATCATGAATTAGGAAATAACTCTTGGAATCTGTTGCCTTTGTTGGTTAGTAATACTTCCCCTGAAAACAATGCTAATTTGTCATTGAAGAGATCTTCTTTATTGTCTATTGGTTACATTTGTGAACAAGGTATTACCAGTAATGATACAAAGCTAATCACTAACTTGAGAATGAATTCAGATGCCATTTTAACTGGTTTGGTTCAAGGTTGCCAAACTTCCTCTAATGATGCGTCTACAGATACCAGCATCAAGCTAACAGCCATCAACTCTTTAATTGATGCTTTAGACTTTATTGACGAAAATATGAACAGAGATCAAGAAAGAAACTACCTAATGCAAGTTGTTTGTGAATTAACCCAATCCTCTTCTGTTGATTTGAAAATTGCTGCATTTGGTTGTTTATGTAAGATCTTCTCACATTATTACTTCTACATGAAGACATATATGGAACAAGCCATTTATTTGTTAACTATCAACATTTTGAAAGATATCAATGAAGATCCAAGAGTCAAATCTTTGGTTATTGAATTATGGTCAACTATTTGTGAAGAAGAAATTGACTTGCAAGTTTCAATAGAACAATACGATAGTGTTGAATTGGCTATAGCTGATGATCCAAAGTTGGTTAATTACAACTTTTCATTGACAGCTATCACTGATTTGATTCCATTAATTTTGGATTTACTAATAAAAGACAAGTCCTTGCAGGATGCTGATATTGAAGATATTGATAACAATGAATGGGATGTCAGTATGAGTGCAGGTGCTTGTTTGCAATTATTTGCTAAAAACTGTGGTAACTACATCATGTTCAAGGTCTTGACCTGGATTCAAGAACACCTAGCTGTTGATGATTGGAGATATAGAGATGCTGCCATTATGGCATTCGGTTGTGTGTTGGATGGTCCTGATGCCAATGAGTTGACCGAAGTTGTAAAGCAAGCTTTGCAAAGTATTTTAATGTTGATGGAAGATCAATCTATACAAGTTAAAGAAACTGTTTCTTGGTGTATTGGAAGAATTATAGAATTTGCTATGGATGCTATTACTTCTAATGATTTACCAAACATTATTCAAGCTTTACTATTAGGTTTCAAAGATCATGCAAAGATTGTTACTAACTGTTGTTGGTCATTAATGAATTTGATAGAGAGAGTTGAACTTGAAGAAAATTATGAATTCAAAAAGATTCTTAGTGTAAATTACCCAGTTATAGTTGAACATTTGATGGCAATTGTCAATGATGATTCCAACGATAATGAATACTCTTGTAGATCATCCGCTTTCTCTGCTTTGAACACTGTAGTAGAAAACATTCCAGAATATAATAAGGATACTTCCTTAGCAATCTTTAATATGACTTTGAATAAATTGCTAACATTGATATCAATGGATCTATCTAACGTCACATCACACCAAAGAATGATTGCCAATGAATACATGTCAGGAGTATTGAGTTTATTATCATGTTGTATAAGAAACTTGCCAAAGAGCCAAGTAAAGGTCATGATGCCATCCATTCAACAACATTTAATGAACTTGTTGAGTCAAGCTACTGTGGCACTAGAACAGGGTGAAGATAGTTATATTGAAGAAGATGTGTTCTATTGTATGTCTGCAGTTATGAACTGTATGAGTGAAGATTTCCTACCATACTTAGATACTCTAGCTCCAATATTGGCAGCCACTTTGAAGAGACCAGATACACAAGCATGCAAAGCCAGTGTTGGATTGATTGGTGATATTTGCCTAGAATTAGGATCATCAGCCAATGCATTCTCAGCCTCAATGATTCCATTGATAGGTGCAGTCATACAAGCTGAAAACGCTACCAACGAAACCATTCTACAAGTTATTTCAACCTTGGGTGAAATTGCTACTGCCTTTGGTGAAGGTTTCTATCCATATGTCAGTGATATTGTAGGTTTATGTAATAGTAAATTTGTTGAAAGTTTAAGAGAAAAGAATGAACAAGAAGAATTGGGCACTAACAATTACGATTCATTCAAATACTACTTGAACATCAATGCTGCCATTTTGGATTGTTACGCTGGTATCATATCTGGTTTTATAGACGCTCCAATGTTGATTGGTGATTTCATAGAAAGTATATTTGAGTTGATTCAGAATATTTACATTGAAAGAGTATACTACAAGGAAGATAAAGAATATGTTTTAAGAACTGCTTTGGGTATGATTGGTGACATTGGTATGATGTATCCATCTGGTGTATTCAAATCTTTGTTTGCCAGTCCATGGGTATCCCAGTTCATACAATACATACAACATAATGCATCCACTTGTAGTGAAAGTACTATAACTTCAACCAAATGGGCTCTAGGTCAGCAACAAAAGCAACTGTCATTGTAGGTTGCTCAACACTAATATATATAGATCGAACTTGAATTAGCTTTTTCCTTATTTCCGATTAATACCATACAAATCGCTCCCGCCCATACCATGGGTTCTCATTTTTTCCTTAGTTGTTTAGAAGCAGTACGATATTGAACAATTTCAGTCTAATATTGAGATAGGTGAGCTTATAGGAATCCCCCCAAAAAACAATTTAGGACCTTCAAAAATGGTAGCAACTTATGGGAACTTACAGCCATTTGATGAAACTTATGTTTTGTACGACAACAAATCAATAACATCGTTCATCTTGGTGTTTTTTACTTTATTGCCCATCTTTATAATGGTATTCATATTTTCATGGTTTGTCAGCACAAGGGAGCTAGAAGCTTGTATATTGGCTTTAGGACATGTTCTTAATGATATTATGAACATCATAGTGAAAAAATTAATCAAGGAAAAAAGACCTACAAAGATGTTTGAGGATTACTACGAAATCTTGAAGCAAGATGTTTTCAAAAAAGAAAAATACTTGGAGTCATGCATAAGAGAAAATGAACTAGCCAAAGGTGGAATTTTGAACAAAATCGACTTCCAAAAGGATAGTCAAAGATCTGGATATGGTATGCCTTCAGCTCACTCCCAATTCATGGGCTTTTTTTTTGGATATTTGATCTTTAGAATTTTATATTTCTGGAAATTTGACAGTAAACTTACCAAGAGAGCCGGTATTTTGCTGCTAGCTATAAGTACCGTTTTAACTCCGGTATCTCGTGTAACACTAGGTTATCATTCTGCCAAACAAGTATGTGTAGGAGTAGTGCTAGGTATGTTCTTAGGTTCGACTTACTTTATATTGTGCCAATACTTGAGAAGACTAGGACTAACTGATTGGCTGGTTAACTTACCAATAAGCAAATACATCTGCATGAAAGATTCTTCCTACAAAGGCTCTACAAGCCTAAAGGAGGAGAGAGAGCAATGGTTGAGGAAGTGTAAAGATACTAAACAGAATTGAGATTATTTACGTATTTAAAATATGTATGTCACGTGAGCTATGAAAACACCATTTATAAAACGTGAAAAATTGGTATTATGGCGTAATTGACTCTACTATAAGTTTTTTTCCCTGATTTTAAATCTATAGACAGATGATCTATTAGGCTATGTGCTTTGACAGTTTCTTTATAATATGTATGATGAAGAGCCCCCAAAGATCAAGTATTGATATCTAGATAATAACAGGAAATGTTTGTGCCTACCAGAAGAAAGAGAAAAACACAGCATACCACCGAGCCAACAGGTGAAGACGAGGCAATTAGAGGACCAACCTCTGCTTTAACCACCTTTTTAAAGGCTGAGGGAATTGATGCCAATGCTATCAGGGACAAATATGACATGTACAAATCAACAAAGAATCTTGAAGATGCCACTGAAGTGGAGGATCTTAAAGAAGATGATTTGAAAAAAGTAGTGGAGTTTGCTCCTATTGAAATAGACAAGAGGAAAAGAGTCGATGTTGACGATGCTGATTCTGATGAAGAAGAAATAGATGAAGATCGCTTATTGAATACATCTATCAACTCACCAAAAAAGTTGAAAAAAGAGACGGTTGTTGATAGAAGTATAGCCAGAAGAAGATTTAAGAGATTCAAAATTGCTAGTGATACACTAGATTTGAAAAATTTAGACAATGTTTCGACTTTGCAAGAAATAATTATAAACAACTTGAAGAGTAACAGCTCGATTATTTTTCACAATCAAGAGATAATCAAGAAAATATCTCCTTATAACTTGCAAAAGATTGCTGATGTTCTGTGTAAGAATAGATCTTTAAATTCCAAGAACTTGGAAATGTTTTTTGATCAAGGTAATGACCCAGATACTAGACCAAATTTAAAGGAATTAAAATTTGGTGATTGTTCTGATTTGACCAAATCTGACTACATAAACATTTTCACAAGAATGGATGATTTAAGAAGTATTGAGCTTCATAGATGTGGGCAATTGGATAGTAAAACATTTGAGTTTATTATAGACAACTTTGGAACTAGAATTGAAAAGATATGGCTAGATGGTTCTTTTTTGATACGTAAAGATAGCTGGTTGAAGTTTTTTGAAATTTGTGGGCCTTCATTGAAATCTCTAAGGGTTGGAAATACTCATAGATTTGACAACGACTGTTTAATTAAATTAGATGAGTGTTGTAGTAATCTTACCGAGTTATGGATTGACAAGCTACACACTATAACTGATTACACTTGCATAGGTAAACAAAATGCCAAAAACATTGAAAACCTGATTATCAACAATCCATTTAATGAAACTGTATTTGATGATAACAGCTGTATACAAATAGTCAAACAAATTTTGAAAAATGGAACAGTTTTGAAAAAGTTGAGTCTAGATGGTTGCACAGGTATCAGCAATGAATTTTTTTCTTCTATCTTAAACGATGATGAAATTAACCACAAATTTGGCTCTCTGGAATACTTGTCTATTGCTGATTTGGATCAAGTTGATAACGATTCCTTGGCAGACTTGTTTGGTACAAAGCAACTTGAAAACATAAAGTACTTAAGTTTGAGGGGATGTTTGGAATTGCAAGATGACATATTACCAAGCATATTCAAGCTGGGATCTTTAGAATGGCTGGATTTGAGTTGTTGTATGAGTTTAAATTTTGATAATGTTGATAAACTAGAGAATAATCATAAGATCAGAAGATTGAACTTGTCGTTTGTGTATTGTTTAGATGATGAATTACTAACTAAGATTATTTCAAAGTTACCAAATGTAGAAATTGTTGAAGTGTTTGGATGCAACAAACTAAGCATTGAAAAGACTACAATCAAAGATAGATTGGAAAGATATAATCTAGTTTTAGTAGGATAAATCATATATATATCAATTAACAAATCTATTTTCTATGTTTTTGTTTGATAACTCTTCTAGTCTTGGGTTTATTTTGTTTAGCTTTGTGTTTTTTCAAATGTATAATTATCTGTTTGTAATCATCAATCGTTCCGTATTTTTTAGTTATTTTGATAATATTGTTGTATGTAATAATTTGATTATTGTTTGATTTTGGCGTTTGGTAACAAATGAAGTGCTTTAGAGATGAATTGAAGTGACTTTTTCCATGATCAACTGATTTACCAGATATTAAAGCTTTGAAAATAAATTTTGAAAATGTTCCAAGTATTTCTTGATTAATTGGTGTATCGTTCACCTTAGCAAAATGATTATTCAAGTTTTTGGAAACTAGGTATGTTTTTATGCTTTTATCATGCTCACTCGAAAACCCAAAATCATCCAAAAGTATACTAATTATATCAATGAATCTCGCTTTATATTTGATTGACAAATGTTTTTGTAGAATTGTTAAGTAAATAACTAATAACCTGTTTTCATCTCTTGTATCCAATGAATCATTATTGTCTCTTAGGTTTCTGATTAATTTAAATACATTTGAAACAACATCAGCATCCTTACAAAGACCATCGTCCTCCATTAACTTGTTGTACCACTGTTTAATCTCGTTCAAATAGAACATTTTGATGTAAATCTTCAAATTAGGATCCATGGTCTTATAAATGATATTAATGGTCTTAATAGAGTTCAATCTATGATAATAAATAAACACATCTTTGGTGTTTTCCTTCTTGATGTCTTTTATAAACTCTATGTACAGCAACCAAACCTTCAAATAAGAAGGAGTAATCTGTAAAAACCTTTCAAAAGTATTAATTATGAAAAGATGGTCAATATTTTCTTTATTTTCTAAAAGATAACCAAAATATTCCAGCCACTTATTTAAACTTTTTGTTCTAATAAGCTTTAATTTAGCATTTTCAAAAGTGTTGTAGTTCTTTTTGTTTATAAAAGATTCATAAGCCCACAAGGAAGTTATGAGTGCTGTCAACTGCTTATTTGCTTTTATTTTGGTGTCATTGGTCTTATTGTACAGCTTAATATATTTGTTTAGATTATAGCAAGGAATATTGTTGATGATATACAATAGTATTCTATTTGTGGTATCCTTGTTGTCTTTATACTTTTGAAGCAACAAATCTATAATAACGTTGTTGTTATAGTAGTTATAGCAAATCGTTTTCAAACAGGTATCTATAGCATTATCACAGTTATTAGATTCAATAAATTCTTTCCATTTCTCAATAGAATACACTCCAGAAGCTTTGATACTCATCTCTTGGTCCTCCTAAACTACACGAAGTTTGTTGAGTTTTAATGAAATTTGTTGATTATCGGACATAAGCACGCTTCCTTCATTTTCGTCGGTGAAAAATTTATATATGCTCTAGTTTTTAAAAAAACGTGTAAGCTTATTTGTTTACTATTGCTGTTTTTTAAAAGTTTTAAAATATTTGAAAATAAGCATAAAGTAATGAATGATCCAAAGAAAACAAACAGCATACCCCTTTATAGCATAATGGTTATTGGAAAGGTATTGCCAGATAATATCAATGGCACGCATATATTAGGAGAATCTACGACAACAAACAATAATAAGTATGTGTCTAGGCTGCCTACGATATCACCAATTAAATTCACGAATTCTATATCGATAGATTCTACAAGAAGCTCGTTGAACCACAACGATATTGATGAATATGAGCAGGATACAACAACTATAATCCATAATTCAAATAACAAGAATTTCAACAAAAACATTTTTACCCCTAATACAGCTACAACAGCAGTGGATAGCAACGACTCCAGGCAGGATTTAAAATTGAAAAAACTAAGACAATTCTCAGAAACCATTCAAAGTGGAAAAAATGACTTTGATGATGTGATGATAAATCATAAGAATCTGCAGCCACAACAAATAAATTTTGTTGATGATAACAATTATTATGGTGAAGATGATGAAGGTTTTGAAAACGATGAAGTTTATGAGTATAATGGGATAAATGACAATGATCACATGGAATATCTGAGAGAAAAAGAAAAAATGCTTGAGCTAGAACAAAGAAAGCTGTTATTGGAAAAGGAACAGATGAAGTTGAGAATATCCAGATCAGCTTCATTGAGAAATTTCAAAAATTTATCACCAAAAAAGCATAATACAAGCAACAACTTCATGCTATCGAGATCAAGCAGTATACATTCTAACATACACGACTTTGTACAGCCTAATGAAAGGCAATCATCAAAGCTGAATAATGCCAAATCAATGCTGAATCTAAGGCCTACTCTTAATAACAAGAAAAGTACACAAAATAACGGAAAACATAAAGAATATCAAGACTTCCAACCTCCAGCCCCTAGAAAAGAAATGAATTTTCCTAGGTACAAGTCGATGGGTAATCTTCGTATAAACTCAATGAATGATGACAATAAGATTCAAAGAAAGCAATCTATGTACTTAAGACCAAGGGTTTCAAGTAATTCTTTGTATGAACAAAAACTAAGAAAAAAACCATCATATTATTCAACACAATCAAATCTTCAATACGATTCTTCTCCTAGACATCTAGTTAATGACCAGTCACCAAGACACAGAATAAGCGATGATGAATACAGATCCCTCAATGAAGAGCCTTCTGGGATCTACAATATTCAAGGAGATTACTTGGATGAGGAGTCAGAAGAAGAATATGATGAAACTTTTTACGAAGATTTTGATATGAACGCCAATAATAATCACAAGTTATTAATGAACTATAAACCTAGCAACCAACAGACTCCAGTGGATTATTGGTCTGTTCCTAAAGAACTGTTTAGCTACGAAGATCTGCAAAGACAGTACAATTTACAATACGATAATAAGAAGTACATGAGAGTTAAGCTAAAGCCCATACAAAAACAAAATATGCATAAAGAGTTGCATTTGAAAAACTTTGAAGAGAGATACAGCAACAACAATAAATACTATACAAAAATGAAAGTATATGATCCTTCTTTGTACATGAACAAAATCAAAGATGGCTACGTATCAGGAATGATGAGGTATGACGGAAAAGAGAAGAGATGGTTGGGAGGTGATAAAACCATGGATTACTTGCCTGATTTTGATTCCTTCCAAAGTAATAATTACGGCTCACCAGTCAACAGTAATTTGAATAACTATGGAAAAGCTAAAAACAACTATCACAAACCAAAGATTAGTATGAGTAATATCAAAATGAAGTCTTATCCATCGATGAAAAACTTGAAACTAAGTAGTCAAAAGTTGGATATAAACATAGACACAAACTTTAACGCTGGTGTACTATCTAAATGGTATGCTTATGAGAATGATATACAAGTTTTGAGTGACAGATGGGTTGGAGATGTTGAGGTTGATGAATGGGAAATTTATGATTTAGTAAGAAGCTCTACTTAAGAGTTGTATTTATTCGTTTTAAACTACTTTGGCTGTTAATGAACCTTATGATTAAAACCGAGCGTGCTTTTAGTCATGTGACTGGCTTTATAACCACGTGACTTTTGCATTTGTTAATTCCGACAGAAATTTTAAATATTTTCACGTGACCTGTGTTGTTTTTTGAAAGCATCGGATATAACACATTTCATCAAGCAATTCTTAAACCTTTCTGAAACGAGTTTAATCAACTGTAAAAGCTGAGTTTTACAATGAACAATCGAGAGGGACTATGTATATATGAGCTTAGAGCTCTTTTTCTTTATCAAGTTTTTAATGCTGCAAATGGTATTATTATATACCTAAACCAAGCATGAATAAAAAACTTTGCCTAATTATAAACTATACCGTTTCATTCATTATACCAAACATAATCAATGTTATTACAATCTTGTCGGACATTCTTATATTATATAATTTCATCAAGTATAATAAATTTGAAAATTACAGGTATGTTAAGCATTTTGTGAAGTTTATAATAATTAAATGGCTGTATATTTCCATAATAATCACCAATTTCATCATAATAATTTACAAAATGTACCTAGCCATAAGAATAATGAAACTAAACAACTTCTTGCTAATACTCCTAAATTCCTTTGCCAAGAACATATACATGCTCAAATATGGCATTAACTCTATTTCCAGAATCAATGAAGTTAATTTGAATAAAAACATAGATTCCAAATTCTTAAAGTTGTGTTTATTCACCTGGTACAATATTCACAATTGGCAATTCATCTTATTGAACTTACCTAAGCAATTATTAAACTTAATAATCATATTCTACTACTTTAAAAACATGAATAAGATTAATTTGATAATAAATTTGACTAATTTTTTAATAGTTTGTATTTTTATATCATTTGTTGTATATTCAATGAACTTCATAATCTTTTTGATTAGTATTTTGAGTTTGATCTACATTGAAAATATAATTCTTTGCTATGAACACTTTAATCAAAGATGGATCCCATTTTTGCAAGAGGACCAATCAAGTTTAAAAGAATTCTTAGTGTTGAAACTCTCAAATAACATTGAAAGATTGAGAAAAGACAAAGATGTTGAAAGTTACAAACTTTCTATGGTATAGCAATCTACATCAATCAAAGTTTTTTGAAAAATTCCTGAACATCGTTGCTCAAGTAGTCTTTCACCTCATCCTTGTCTTTAACTAACATAACAAATTTTTCATTTATGACATTCAAATATATTACTAAATCATAATCTTTCAATTTAATCATTCTTTCCTTTACTTCGTAGTCGCATTCCTTTATTGATATTGTTAATAAATGGTTAAACAATTTCTTATACTCGGATGTACTCAAGTTTTTTATGCCTTTTGTAGCCTTTGTTAACCATAAAGACCACTTTGCATCCTCTTTATAATTTTCATCAACATTGAAATTGGTATAGATAATGTCTTCTTCGTCAACTTTTTTGACTATATAATGAAAGTCGACATCTTTGGCTCTTTTTTTAATGTCTTCGTATTCCTTAATTCTATCCAAAATCATGTCATCATACTCCTTCATTATACTCATTTCTATATCTCCAACTTGCATAAAGCTCACATATCCCTCACTAGTCCATATCACAAAATTTTCGTCATTGATCCTGAGAACCTTGTTGAAAAAATCTGTGTTTTTGATTTTTATGTTTTCATTAGTTTCCTCATTCTGGACCATCAAACTACTTACGTTTTCTTTGTTCAGACCTATAATCTCATTGATTACTTCGTATGTATATTGTATTGGTATCTTCAAGTTGTAGTAGGTCTTGTTAAGAATATTGTCATCCGTTTCTTGTTGTGTTTCCATATTTTTGTAAAATTCCATCTGAAGAGACTCTAATAAAGTGCCTTTTAGTTTATTTAAATCTTTGTAATCTATCCAGTTTAAAACCATCATTTGCAATTTTTCATTCAAATTGTTATAGACTGTTTCTCTATTGAAACAATCGTAAATTAATACTTTCTTATCCTTTTCACCTACTTGTTTATTGATATAATCAAATTTGTAGAAGTACTTATAAATGTTTACTTCTTTCAAAACACTCTCCACTAACAATTTCAAATCATAATCTTTATTCATCAGTTGATAAAATTCCATGCATACTAATATTCTCTTTATGCCTTTTTTCAACACCTCTAGTTCATAATACTTAATCATTTCCGTTATTAATATCGTTATATAGATATCTTTGTAGTGTCCTATAAGAAGCTTTCTTTTATTTTTTATACTTGCTGTTATTATCTCTATATCATTTTTGTCTTCACTCAAAAGTTCATTTTCCGTATCTTTTTGTTCTTCTTTAGTATTTGTTGAAACAGTATATGAATACAAGGCTATGTACATGTTCAAAGCATTCTTGTCAACATTCAAAAATGATTTGTTTATATCTTGTGTGTTTTTAAAAGATGTATACAATATATCACATTTACCGGTGTATACCACAGTAGAGAGTCTATTAACATCAAAAGTATTCATCTAATGTGTATATTAAGCTGATTTGGTAGTAAATATTCGTGGTGTTCGTGTTGGTTTAATGCCTTAAATACTATGGTTTTAAAAACAATCCCTCAGGAAATATGCTTATAATCAAGCTTGATGATAACCCCGAAAATGTGTTAAGTCCGATAACATATATTATAAAATCTTAAGACTATGAAAGTGAATAAGAATATAGAAGTTACATTAATATATACGTCGTTATTAAGAACAAGTTGGTGATTTGCTTTTGTTTAAGCCTTCTATTAAGTGTTTCTTTGTGTTTGAATGAATATTTACATGGTTAATCTTGTTGTTGTTGCATTATTAGAAGAGCAGCTTGCTTTCAAAACGATAGCTCTATCAAATTACCTGATTCTAAGCCTATGTACAAGTAATCATTTTGAATCACTTTACTAAATCTCTTCATTAAAACTTTGCTTTCTAAGCCCAAATACTGATGCTGTATGTCGTCTTTGCTAACCTTGTACATGCAACTCACTTTGCTCAGTGTTCTATCTAAATCTTTATATGGATGTAACTCTGAAGTATCTGCAACTGGGTCTATATCAACCAATTGAATGTTAGGTTTTATACTGATTGAATAAAATACAGTGATATTCTTTTGGGAGTCTAATTTGTATATAAAATTATTCTCCCAACATGAAAAGTACACAGAATCATTGATACTGACAATATGGTTAATACTTATGTTTTCAGGTAGTAAAACTTTTTCAATCGTAAAATCATCCAATCTATAGTAATAAATTTCAGCCACCTTTGCATGTGTGAAAAATACAGCATTTTGTTCAATGCAATACTCTATCTTCAGCACTGGATGGTCTCTATCTTCATGGGTTTCATTGCCAAATCTTTCAAAATCAAAAACCACATTCATCTCTAAGATTTCGTTAAACTCATTGTTAAAAAAATATCTAATTAGTGAACCATCTTCATAACCCACAAACAAGATGTTTTTCACACACTCAAAGTTCATAATATTTCCAGTGTGCAACTTTTGTTCAGTAAATCCTTGTAATCTTAGCAATCTTATCATGGCTACATTTTTCTTTTCAGAAGTTAAGATGTTGCTTATTTTGTAAACATCAAATTTATCAGGGTCAGTAGTCGACACACATATCACTAACAAATCGCAAGATTGTGGAAAAACAATGATATTGCTGAAATTAAGTGTATTGATAGGCATCTCAAATATTTCTTCTTCAAAGTTGTAGAATTTCAAAGTATGATCAGAACTTAGTATATACTTGATATCTGATGTATAACCAACCTGCAAAATCTTTGAGGTTGTAGTTTGTCCAGAATACTTGCTGCTACGTTGACGTAAATAATCATATTCGTAAACATCACCTTTTTCAGAGGTAACTTCAAGCTTTAAGCTGTCTTGCTTCTGAAGAATTGCTATTATTTTAGTGTTAGTTTGTCTAATAATCTTAGCATTCATACTGTTAGAACATCCGGTTGATGGTACCGTTAAGCTTAATTATTTCAGTAAGAAGGAAGTAATGAGCTTCCAAAGCATTTGGTATAAAAAAGAAGGTAACCTTATTGCTTATGTCCGAATTATTTAAAACGTGATAATACACAACATTGTCAACAATACGTTTAAACACGCAAAAACAAATAGAAAAAGCAAAAACTCAAGATTAGAAAGTGAATAATGAGCAAATGCTTTTTTCTACTTTACTAAGCTGGTTCTTCCCAGCTCATATTATAACCCATTTGTGTGTGGTGTTTCTTGGTGTTTATATGGCATATCCATTTGAAAACTTTGAAACGCTACCAAAACAAACCCAAAAAATCGGAGATAAAAAACAAGCATTACTTACGAAATAGGAAAAGAAAATGGTCGTTTCACCAAGGGGGGTAAAAAAGGAATTAAGTGAATGCTATATAAATCATCTACGCACTGAACCACCTCTTTTCAAGCCAGGCAGACCACTGCTTTGTTTTCTTTGAGTGGTAGTCAATCCAGGCAAGACGTTATCATGTTTCTTTAAGCCCAGACCAATACTTTGATCCTGCTGTTCTTGTCCAAAGAAAGACTTTCTTTTTTCCTGCAAACTTGTATACTTTCCATAATTATTTGGATTCGGACTTAACTTCGTGCTCTCCATGTTTGTTCCATAAAACTTACTGTTTCTCTTCATGTATGGAGATGTGCTGTTGTAATCGTATATTGACTTTCTGTTCTGTCTACGTCTGTTTTCAAAAGGTCGATTGTTGTTTGACTCCAACTTATTCAGTGTTTCATTTATGTAATTTTGTTTATCTGTAAGGTTTTTGATTTCTTTCTCTTGTAATGGGATTTTTGATTTGAGATACTCTCTTTTTTCTTCATTATGTGTTTCAAATTCACTTAGCAATGTATTTGCATTCTCATAAATCTCTTGAAGACTTTCTATATTTATTGAATTCTCCATCTTTAAGTCTGTCATTTCATTTATTAGTTTGTATTTGCTATCCTTAAGAGACAACTCCATTGAATTAAATCTCTTTTCGTAATCTTTTAGTAATTCTTCAATTCTATCATTTTTCACCAAATTTTTGAAACTTTGCTTAACTTCGTATATTTCATTCTTCAAATTCGTGTTTTCATCCTGGTATATTTGAGTATTGCTAAAGAATTCATTTCTCAGAAATTCATATTCTTTTTCATTCTTGTCCAATTCAAATTTGTATTGATTAATTTGTTTATCTAACTGTTTGATCTTTAAATCTTTACTATTGATTTCGTTTCTATTCATGTCATTCACTCTATTCAACTTAGATATCTGCTCATTCAATAAATTGATCTGTTTTAATAATTCTTGGTTCTGCGTTGTTAAACCCAAATTTGTGTTGTTTAAGTTATCAATTTGATTATGCAAGTTTTCAATCACTCTTGTAGACGTTTTCACTGAATTTTGTGAATTTTTAGTAGGTGAAAGATTTTGGTTTTTGTTATTGATAATATCTAAAGTCGAAATAAAGGTACCGTGTTTAAGATTGAATCCATCTTTTTCAGTGTTCACATTAGCATCATTGTTGAATGAGCTATTCATGGTAATAAAATGTTATATATGTTAATTTGGGTGGCGAATTAGGGAAATGTTCTGCTTTGGGACGTATCCATCATATAGATCATTCTAGAAGATCATTAAAACGTGTGAAACATTGCAAACTTTTAAAAACCTGATTGAACTTTATTTACTTTTTTTTCCATATTTAATTCTGTTTAACGTGTGTAAAAGAGTGTTGCACATTTTTTTTTTGCCCATACAAATTTTTTAACGTGAAATTTTGAGCCTAGACCGAGCGGAGATAAAACAGTATAATCTAT
>ERZ794949.38-NODE-38-length-49264-cov-141.916011_pt1 | contig 49264 bp, 30 predicted proteins | sample MGYA00511363_ERZ794949 | MGnify/ENA primary metagenome ERZ794949 (study PRJEB30137, sample SAMN04331402) | food metagenome | isolation source: T1 must sample point D1 replicate B | place: Australia: South Australia ...
TTCAAATTAAATTTTTTTCTGAGTTTTCTCTTGACATACTGGATCCTTCGCCACCGGTGTTAATAGGCGTCATACTTACGCCTAATTGGAATCTAGCAACTCTATGGTTTCTAACTTGATTTCTACCTAAACTAGCCAGGTCTGAATAAGAATTGTTTTGACTCAGATTGTCTGTGGAATTTCCTCTACTTTTTGGAAGCTTGGTTATATTGTTATGCTCTTCGTATTCAGCATCCCATTCAGGATTGTAGATTGGTGGCAAATCCCTCACTTCAACACTAGAGTTATGCAATTTGTTTAACGATATCATAGCATCGTAATAGCTGGGAATTCTCTCCAAACTTTTGTTTCTCTCTTTTGTCTCTCTAGCATTCTCTTCAAGAACATCATCGAGATTATTAGACTCATTGTTGATAGAGATTGTTGAAACTCCATACTGCAGTCTTCTCATGTCCAAATTAGACATCGAATTCGATTTTCCTTTCAAAAGATTGGTTTCATTTTCTGCAGGTAATGAAACATTTTGCTCATATAAACCTTCATCTTTTTTACCTGTTAATAAAGTATCATAAACCCTTTTGTTGTAATCTGGAGGTGACATCATATCAGCAATGACAACACTTGAATGCTTTTGAGAATACTCAAATATGTCCCTTTCAGCAGTATCTTTTTTCAGCTTTGGTAATAGTACATGGGAGTTTCTTATTCTCATAGGATCTTCCATGTTTTCACCATTTGTATGTAAATGAGTATCGGATTTTCTGATTCCATTGATAAAATCAATATTTGGGTTTCCTCCTTTCGGTAGAATTCCTAGGTTATTCAGTTGCTCAGAAGAAGCAACTTTATAAGCTTTTAAAACAGAGTCAACAAGGACATTTTTACTTTCATCAAATAAGTAAATATCATCTTCCATGTCTTTATCTTCTTGGAAGTTAGGATTAGATCTTCTATTGAAAAGAGGATCAATATAGTATGACTTAGCAGTAACAGGAGCAAATGGGGATACAAATAATTGCAAAGGCAAAGCTGCTCTAAGTTCGGATACATGGTCATCCGGATTTATAAGCCCAACAACAAACTTCACTTTGTGTCTGATTTTAACAAAATTACCTATAACACAATCATGTGCTACTTTGGACAAGGAAGATGGTGTTTCTAAATAAATCATGACATCCCACTTGTCTAAAAATTCACCACGGTCTTCAACTACTTCATTCTCACTAGGTATAATATTGTCAGGATATTCAGATACAAATTTTTCATCGTAGTATCTGCATGATCTTAAAGGATCAGATACTTTCTTCTTGGCACAAACCCTTTCAAAAGTTTTTGTTCCAATAACAGGAGAAAAAACAGATATCTGTTCTACTAGTTGTACTTTTATAGATCCTAGTCTCAATTTTTTAGATAAAGGAAACAGCTCCAAACGTAGAGGTATCAATGACCCAATGATGTTGGATTTTGCTGGTGTGGATAGCACATATTCAATTTTGTTTGGCCATGTATTGCTAATCAAAGCAGTTTCAAATAATTCAACAGAATCCGGTGTTAAAGTTCTTATTATCTTTAATTTCTTTTTCAAAATCAAATCAGTTTTTTTAGAAGGTCTTTCTATGGAGCAGGAAAATGAATAGTTTACAAAACACTCTTTCAAATCTAAAGATTCCGGTATATTAGGTGGAGTGATTAAACTAAACGGAAGTTCATAATTTCCTGGTAATAAAACATCTTGGCCTGAAGACCCCGTTTGGGACAAAGCAGACAGTGAGGTTGTAGAAAATGACAAGCTAGAAAAAGAAGCTAGCCTCTTCAGGTTGGCCCCTGATTTTGTTCTTTTGTGTGCCAGATGAGGTCTTTGTTTTGAAGAGGATTCAGGTATGGATAAGTTTGAATCAGATCTTTTTTCTTCAAACTTTAAAAATTGTTTGAAATAGGTGTAATCCCATAGTTTTTCATAGATTCTCTTATCAAATGTACTGTATCTTTCTAATCCATTTTCACCTACTGGAATTCTCATTTTTACTTCACCAACAAGTCTTAGATTTAGTTTTTTGATTGGAATAGGTTGCGAAACAGATAAAACAATTTTACCAGATAACGAAACACCTTCTGAGTTAACTTCATCTTGACCAGTTCCTTTGATGATGATAATGTCTTGGTAGTAATTTTCATCTGTTTGAGAAAAACTTGATAAAAAGTTCGATGAATCTCTGATTGGTGTTGTATAAGATGTGTCATTTGTTTTATCAATTCTTATGTCAAATAAAATCAATTCTCCATTTTGCTTACCTGAAATTTGAGCAGATGATGCAACTGGTGACAGACTAGATTTGTTGTGGCTCTTTGCTAATGATGTGGCAGAGTTGGATTGTAAATTGGCATGGGATTGGTTCTTGTGTCCAAAAAGCGATAGTGTACTGTGGTTTTTTGATAGCCCTGGATGTGTTTGTTTGTTCAGACTTGCCACACTTGTAGATGATTTGCTGTTGGTCAAAACCCCCATTAAGTGTCAAATATTGTGATTTTAATTTAACAAAAACAGAAGAAAAAAAAAATTACTTGTTAACTAAATTTCAAAGATCTGTAGGGTGAGTTAACTTAAAATAAAGTGTTTCAAAGTAGTCAATTACAATATAAAGTGGTTTATTACAGCTGTTTTATGGTCTAAATTGTTTGCTTTTTTCAATTCCGATTGCCAAGTAGATCAATTCCTGCCTGCAGAGCAATTCTCTGCTTTGTCCCCTGCTAAAACCCTCCCTAAAAAAAAAAGTGAATTTTTTGTCAGTATATTTTTAAATTTAAAATAATTTTTTTAAAACGTGTTTGAAGGAAGGAAAAAAAAATAGGGGTAAACGCATATTCTCCCTTTAGCCTGGATTTATAAGATTGTATATCATGTGCAGAAAATACATCAATCGGTGATAAAAACGCGTGACTATTTTTCGGTGATTGTGACTGTATATTGCATTCAGAAGCTATTATACTTGGAGTTAGATTTGAGTGCACCATTGACATCTTATTTGTTCAAATGAATGTGCATTTAAAAGTCCAAGTCTATGGTTGCACTACGTAGTTTTTTTTTTTTTTGTGGTTGTCATGCAGATTGAATTTTAGTTTAAATCCGAATTTCCAAATAAGGATCTTCTCAATAATTAAAGATTTATTTGGAATATGCTTAATAAAAGTATAAAGAACAGTTATTGTTTGAATTTTCAACCTTCATATTGGTGATATATACATATATATTAAACTTGCTTTTTTTTTTTCTTTTAATCGTGTTCTATAATTGTATCTTAACAGGTGATTTTTTTTTTAATTTCACTAATTGTACTGTTTTATAATCCATTCAGTGTGTTTGGCAATGTTCCTAAGTGTATTTATTAAACAAAAAAAAAAAAAGCAAAAAAATGATTCTAATACAAATAAATTTTTTATGGTTGCTATCTTCAGTGTTCAACCCTCAAGTCTGATCTCTTTGGCTCAACTAATGGGTGTAATTGTGACAGATAAGTGATTGCCCACATTAAAAACATCATAGTGGTACTTAGTATGAATGTGCTTCTGAAAACAGTTATGGACTTATTACTTCTCAAAGTTTTATTTCTTGGGGCATAGAACCATGCACCTATGTTTACTGCACTAACGATTAAAAATATGCGAACAACGGAATGAAAACTAGACATTTTGTATGTGATTTTTTATTATTATGAGGTTGGTTTGTTGCTTCTGAAAAAAAAAATGTTTAAATCTAGATTTATGTCTTATTTCTTAATAAAATGTTTATCTTGATTGGTATCTGTATTCTTTGGTCTTATAGTAGTTTAATGTTGTTAGACTTTTATGACAGAGTTTCAAATATAGAGCAAACTCTTTTTTTACAACCTTTGAAAAAAAAACCCTCAATCAATGAAAATTGTTTCCCATATTCACGATATAATGTTTCATTAACTCCGATGGGATATTGTAATTACATTTCAAATAAAGTATATGCAATAGATTACTAATACAAAGATCAACTACAAGAAGTGACTTTTGTTTACTGGTTTTTAAAATATATATGTATTTAATAAAAATTTCATCTTAAGACGAACTTGATTCCTATTTCATCTTATTACAGCAAAGCTTGCAGTACTTTTATGATATGTGCAACAAGAGCGGGGAGAATTCGCGTCTCTAATATGAGTATACTTTTTTATCCTTAAAACACAATCGATCCAAGAGAAATTAGGTGATAAACACACCTAAGCAATCAAAGATATAAACTCACTGGGTGATTTTTATTACTTTCAAGATAGATATTAAAATACTGGATTTTTTTTTTTTTTTCCTATGTCTAATACAGCTGATGAAGAAATACTTATACCGAAGCCAATTACAGATTGGATAATCAAAATCTTGACCAACTTATACAATGATAAAAACACATCAAATAACACAGGTATCGATATGCAGAAAATGATCTTTTTTGATCTTTTACATCTGCTTCAAGTTTGTAAGAATCCCGACAATAAATGGAACCTTAAATTCAAGATGAAGACTAAAAAAGCTTTGAATAATGACTCGGGTCTTGTGGAATTAATGATATGTGTTTACGGGCCATTAGTAATGAGTACAGATACCGGAGATGTCAAACTCTTTGTTGATATATTTATACCTAGACATGAAACGTATAAAATATCAAGAGCACCAATAGTATTGATTGATTTTGAACAAACTTTAAGCAATAACTTGAACAATGATACCTTGAAATATTGGCTAAAGGATGAAGTAAAATTTCAAGAAGATTATGTAGCTACTGACCAGTGGATGGCTTTAGATTTTAAAAAAAGGAATTTAGTGAATTTGGCTGAAAAAGTCATACAGTTCAGCCAAACATCACTTTCCAAATTTGAAGAAGAATTCTCAAAAAAGCCTAAAACTTTGCAAAAGAATTTATTGAATGATAAACACAAGACAGATAAAGTACCAGAAATTACAAAAGAAATTGCTAATATAAATATTTTGGATGATGTAAACTTAGAAAATGAATTGAAACAAAAAATGAAGGAAAATAAAGAGCATTTACTTTTGGCGTTGCAGAATAAAGTAGATAACATTCACAACACTGCGATACCCAGCATCAACAAACACAACGAAAAAAAACAAAAACAATTACAAGAGTTTATTCAATATTATGAAGATGCGCTGGAGAGTTACAAACTTAGATTCCAATTTGCTAGATCTGTTGAAGAACAAAGAGTAAGTCACGAGGATTTGGATTTAATTCCGTTGTTGAAACAATCCAAACCACTTTCTAAGCTAGGGCTTACTGAAATTGTGGATATAGCAAACATTAATTTCGATTCCCAGTACGAAAATTGGTACATAGAGAGATCTAGTAAATTAGATGCATATAAACAATTATATGGAGACTTAAAAGAAGACTTTGTCAAAGCATCGTTGCATGATACCAAAGATAAAACATCTGCGGATCTTATTGATTTTAATACTTCATCAGGGAGCAATAAAGACTACGAAAATTTGAAATCTCAACTAAAAATAATGGAAAATCTAGCTGCTGATGAGTTTGACATTAGGTTTGATTTGCTAAACTATGATAAGAAAATTTGATATTACAGCTTCTATATGATTTAATGCTTTCGTAGATAAGAAAGTGCAAACCGCACGTGATAAACACAGACTATGCCGTTTCTCAGTGGAAAAAGGAATAAAAAGAAATCCTTTGGATCCAAAAGAAAGAACCAATATGCTAAAGTGTCGGACATAGCCCAGCTTCCTATTTGGGACATTTTTTTTTTTTTCTTCTCAAAAATTTCCTAATTTGTAACTGATTTCTTTTTATTTCAAGAGAGAGGAAAGAAAGGCTTTAGTCGTTTCTTTTTTTTTATATATGTTTTTTTTTTTTTCAAGTTTTTTCTTGTTAGGGATTAACTTTTAGTAGCAATTTACACTAGGAAAATTTTTAAAGCGGTAAATAAATATTTCAAATATTGATAGTCTTTATCAAATACAATATGTATATAGAACCCAAATAAACATAGCGATTATTCTGATCATAAACAGCAATGGCTCAAGAAGAATTTATTATCACTCCAAACACCGCCGGTGGTGCTTCCAACAGCGCTGCTGATTGGCCTTTATTGTTAAAGAACTACGACAAGTTGATCGTTAGAACCAACCATTATACTCCAATTCCTCAAGGTTCTGCTCCTTTGAATAGAGATTTGAAGTCCTATGTTTCTTCAGGTGTTATCAACTTAGACAAGCCATCCAACCCATCTTCCCATGAAGTTGTTGCTTGGGTTAAGAGAATTTTAAGATGTGAAAAGACTGGTCACTCCGGTACTTTAGATCCTAAAGTTACTGGTTGTTTGATTGTTTGTATTGATAGAGCTACCAGATTAGTTAAGTCTCAACAAGGTGCTGGTAAAGAGTATGTTTGTATTGTTAGATTACATGAAGCTTTAGAAAACGGTGAAAAAGATTTAAACAAGGCCTTAGAAAACCTAACTGGTGCCTTATTCCAAAGACCTCCTTTGATCTCTGCTGTTAAGAGACAATTGAGAGTCAGAAACATTTACGACTCCAAGTTAATCGAATTTGATGACAAGAGAAACTTAGGTGTTTTCTGGGCCAGTTGTGAAGCCGGTACTTATATGAGAACTTTATGTGTTCACTTAGGTATGCTTTTAGGTGTTGGTGGTCATATGCAAGAATTAAGAAGAGTTAGATCAGGTGCTTTAAGTGAAGCCGATAACTTAGTCACTTTACACGATGTAATGGATGCCCAATGGGTCTATGATAACACCAGAGATGAATCTTACTTGAGAAAGATCATTCAACCATTAGAAACCTTACTAGTTGGTTATAAAAGAATTGTTGTTAAGGATAGTGCAGTCAACGCTATTTGTTACGGTGCCAAATTAATGATTCCAGGTTTATTAAGATACGAAGAAGGTATTGAACAATACGACGAAGTTGTTTTAATCACCACCAAGGGTGAAGCCATAGCTGTTGCCATTGCTCAAATGTCCACTGTTGACTTAGCTTCTTGTGATCACGGTATTGTTGCCAAGGTCAAGAGATGTATTATGGAAAGAGACTTATACCCAAGAAGATGGGGTATGGGTGATGTTGCCTCTGCTAAGAAGCAAATGAAGAAGGATGGTAAGTTAGATAAATTTGGTAGATTCAATGAAAAGACTCCAGAAGACTGGAAGAAATCTTATAAACCATTAGAAGATGAAGCTCCAGAAGACGAAACTAAAAAATCTGAAGAAAAGACTGAAGAAAAGGCTGAAGAATTAAAGAAGGAAATTGAATCCAGAGATGCCGAAAAGTCTGAAGAAAAGAAGGAAAAGAAGGAAAAGAAAGATAAAAAAGAAAAGAAGGAAAAGAAAGAGAAGAAGGAAAAGAAAGATAAAAAGAGAAAAGCCGAAGACGATGCCGATGCTGAATCTGATAAAAAATCTAAGAAGGCTAAGAAATCTAAGGATTAGATTATTTGATGTCATATATAACACCAATTATAAATATAAAAACGCACTATTTTAGTTGATAGGTAATTAAGAAAACAAAAAAAATTAAAATTCACTTTTAAACTTCTTTTTTCATTTTTGAACATATACACCAAATGATGGTAAATGTGTTGTGTTTAATAAAGCATAGCACTCTCTAGTCATCAATTTGTAGGTTCAGATAAAATTTGTTATTTCATGAAAAAGAAAAATGTACATCTTATTATGCAAAATTTATATAAACCAGCATCTCTATAACTGGTGTTTCATTATTTACTTCATTTAAAATACTCTAGAGATAGCTTCTCTTTGTTCTGGGGTTAAGTGCAGTGGACAATCAACTTTATACTTTACAATTAAAGTACCTCTTTTGTTAATATCACCTTTCATACTCATACCTTGACCAGGGTATCTATTTTCTTCTTCTCTTTGAATTGGATTTACCTTTTTAATTAAAATTCTTCTTCCATCAATAGTTTCAATTTGCTTTTCGAACCCAAGAAGTGATTCCTTCAAAGTTACTGGTAAGTAATAAATCAAATCATCATCAACTCTTTGGAACTTGTCATTAGCCTTTTCTTGGATAACAAATTGAATATTTTTTCTTCTACCTGTGGCTGGATTTATATCACCTTCATTCTTAAATGTTAGCTTAGTACCGGCCTTCCAACCTGGTCTTAATTGAATATCAAATTGTTTCATTTCTTTTTCACCACGGATATTTTTTCTACCTATATTGAAGGATTTCTTCTTACCTACAAACAAATCTTCCAAAGAAACAGGTAGGTTAATTTGATATGTTTCTTCTTCTGGAGCACTACGTTGACGAGATTGACCATCATCAAATGAGAAACCACCTGGCATACCAGAAGAACCCCCGAATGGGTTACCTCCAGCACCTCCAAACGGATGACCTCCAGCACCTCCGGCACCGCCGAATGGGTTACCACCGGAACCACCACCGAAGAATTGAGAGAATATGTTGAAGGCATCTTCATCGCTGAAAGAATGACCACCGTGGCCACCACCTCCAAATCCACCGAATGGATTACCACCAGCTCCTCCAAATGGATTACCTCCACCTGGCATACTGTTGGCTCCACCTCTGGCAGCTTCTAAACCATATTGGTCGTATACTTCTCTTTTATCTTTATCACTCAAGATCTCATATGCTTCACCAATTTCTTTGAATTTATCGGCATCACCAGTTGGCTTATCTGGGTGATATTTCAATGCTGCTTTTCTATAACCTTTCTTTAATTCCTGCTCACTGGCAGAAGGGGAGCATCCCAATAAATCGTATAATTTTGTTTCTTTAACCATGATTTATATGTATATATTATTACTTTCTTTTATCTTTATGGGTTTTGATTTATTTTTTTTTTTTCATTAAATGTTAATCTTATTGATGCTAAGAATATCATATAAATATTAATGAATTATTGAAAGAAAAAAACGACAAAAAATTTGAATGAGAAAAAAACATGTAATCATTAATAATATACCAGCTTCCTTATGACCATTCAAACGCGTAAATGGTAGCACCCTAAAGTCTACTAGATACATATTCTTTTTTTTTTTTTTTTTTGATTAAACTTCTAGAAAATTCTGGAAAATTGAATTTAGAAAAATTCCAAAATCGGGGTTAAGTGTGTTTTCACGTGATATGACTTTCACGTGAGCAGCTGTTTGCTGAACCACAACTGTTCACTGATAATACGGAGCTAATCTTACCTTTGGTTGTTGTTTTTTTTTTTTTTTCTTCTCTGAGTTACAGCACGTAAGATTAAATACACTGAAACAATAACCACGAAATACGCTATATATGTCTGTTCTATTGGTAAGCGGAGGATATGATCATCAAATATGTTTTTGGGAGGCTTTAACAGGCGTTTGCTCAAGAACTATTGCTCATCCTGATTCACAGATAAACAAACTCAGAATTTCACATAGCAAAGAAATCCTAGCAGCAGCAGGAAATCCGAACATTAGACTATACAACATAAACAGAGGAGAAGTTCCCCAACAAAAACAAAATAAATCAAGTGGAGCGAGCAACACAAACGATGTTTTGACAACACTTGAAGGACATAAGTCAAATGTCACATCTATTCAATTTCAGCAAGACGATAAATGGCTGGTATCTTCAGGAGAGGACGGAACGATCAAGGTTTGGGATATAAGAGCACCAAATGTACAAAGAAATTATAAAACAAATTGTCCGATAAACGAGGTTGTGATTCATCCCAATCAAGGTGAACTAATCAGTTGTGATGCTGACGGCCGTATAAAAATATGGGATCTTTCATATAACAAGTGTTCAGCCACTATAGTTCCTGAAGACGCCGACAATTCATTGCAATCATTGAGTGTAGCAAATGATGGTTCAGTTTTAATTGCAGGTAACAAAAAAGGGCACTGTTATGTATGGGACATGCCAAATCACACCGATGCTACACTACTCTCGCCTCTTGCAAAGTTCAGGGCACATACAACTTTTATCACAAAGCTTCTTATTTCACAAGACTCAAAACACTTAGCCACATGTTCAGCAGATGGATCAGCTAGAGTGTGGGATATATCTGATTTGAACAATATAATTCTAAAACAGACTTTGGACGGCCATAAAAGATGGGTTTGGGATTGCAGTTTCTCTGCTGATTCTGCTTATCTGGTTACTGCCAGTACTGACCATTTTGTCAGACTTTGGGACTTAAGCAGTAATGAAATTGTAAGACAATATAGCGGCCATTCCAAGGGAGTGACGTGTGTTGCCTTGAATGATATATAACCTAGCAATGATTATAAAAAATAAAATAAAAAGGATGTTTTAATTGGTTTTGGGGGTTTTTTTCTTTTTGCTTGCTGACTCTTATCGGCCCTGTTTGGTCACGTGCAAAAGTTTCTTTTTTTGTGTGCTGTAAGGGATTACTGCATATGTATAGGATTGATTTTATACCAAAAAAAAAAAAAAGAAATTCGCTTGAAAACCATATAATTTCCTAAAACGGTAATCGTCCTAAAGAATTCAATCTTTAAAAAATACTAAAAGAAAAAAAAAAAAAGAAATTTGTTTCTTTAGCTATAAACTTCACTTATAAACAATTATAAATCAAACTTTTATTAATGAAGTTGTAATAGCAAGTTAAAGAAAAACCAATCCAACAATTATACTTTATTCAAACTTAAATCTACATTCAAAATATAATTCAGACAATGGCCCCAATTAATAAACCAGTTACAACTAGAGTCAATGGTATAGTTATGGAAACTAACCCAGAAATCTTATTAAAGAAAAGAAGAAGAGCTGAAGAAACAAGATTAGAAAAGCAACAACAAGCTGCTAAGAAGATACAAAAGCAAGCTAAGCAAAAAGCTAATAAGCAAGCCAAGGGAAAGTTCATAAGAGCTGAAACTATTGTTGCTACAACTCTAGCCACTGAAAGAGAAAAGGAAAGAATCAAAAGAATTAATAAAGTAGAACACTTAAAGTCTCAAAATAAAACTGATCATTTAGCTTCTACGGTTGATTACTTCTTAAAGGTTACTGAAAACCCAGACTATGATGAAGAATCAGATGAAGCTGACAATGAAGAATTATTACAAGAAAAAATTAAATATAGCGGAGAAGAATCATTACTATTTGTTTTAAGAATAAAAGGTCCAGTAAGTGTCAAAATTCCACACAAGCCATTCACAGTTTTACAACTTCTAAGACTTGAAGAGTTAAATACTGGTGTATTTTTGAAGTTAAATGACAAAACATTCCCCCTACTTAAGATAATTGCTCCATACGTTGTTTGTGGTCACCCATCATTGAAGTCTATCAGATCCCTAATACAAAAGAGAAGTACCGTTATACACAAAAAAGATAATATTGAAGGTGAAGACGAAGAAGAAGAAAAAGAAGTAATTCTTAACGATAACAACATAGTAGAAGATAAATTAGGTGAATATGGTATTGTTTGTATTGATGATATTATACACGAAATTTCTACATTAAGCGAATACTTCAGTCCCTGTAACTTCTTCTTACAACCTTTCAAATTAAGTAGAGAAGTCAGTGGTTTTGGTGCTATAAGTAAATTAAGAAAGTTAGAATCTAAAAAGAAAATGCAAGGATTATTAAGTGGATTAAGTAATAGTGGAACAGCTCCAGTCATTCAAGTTGATATTGACGCCTTTATTGAAAAATTAAACTAGTATTCATATTCATGGAAAAATTACTGGGAAGGTTTTTGTATATATAAAGTTATACATTTGGTTATTACCCTAATCTATTTTATTTTTACAATATAAAAGCAGTGTATTCTTTTGATAAAACCTGGATTTTATCAATTTGGAAACTCATTTTTTTTGCTTGCTTTCCTTGTTGTTGTTTTTTTTTTTTACTAATAGTATGTTTTGAAATCCCCATGTGATCAGTATGTTGAATGGGGATTACCAGCATTTTTTTTGGTTAGAATTACAGTAGAAAAAAATTGTATTGCAGAGAAGTACAGCAATGTTTACTTTATGTTTAAATAGCCTTAAGTAAACCCCAAAAAAGACTATCTGTTTATTTGCCTGAGTCATACTAGAATAATGAGTTTGTTTGATGTGTGCAAAAAAAGCTTGACTTCAAGTCTGCATCATAACAGTCACTGCTTCTACTTCAAAAGCAAGCAAATCAACGTTCTTGAAAATCCCACAGACTTTTATACACATTTAAAGGATAAAATCAAAACTTCACAAAATCGAATCTTTATTGCATCTTTATACTTAGGAAAAAAAGAGCAGGAACTAATCAACTGCCTATCAGATGCTATGAAGAAAAATACAAACTTAAAGCTATATTTTATCGTTGATGGTTTAAGAGGAACAAGAGAATCCCCAAATCCGTGTTCAGCTTCCTTGTTAGCATCTTTGGTTCAAAAGTACGGTAACAGAGTTGACGTAAGATGTTACAGAGCTCCTCAATATTTTAGATGGTACAACAAACTTCTACCAAGTAGAATCAATGAAGGAGTTGGGTTACAGCATATGAAAATTTATGGTTTTGATGATGAAGTGATTTTAAGTGGAGCTAACCTGTCGAATGATTACTTTACTGATAGACAAGATAGATACTACATCTTTAAAAATAACAAGTTTTTTACTGATTACTATTTCAAAATTCATCAACTGGTGTCGAAGCTATCGTACAAAGTTGTTTATAGAGATACAGCAGCCAAATTTGAATTACTGTGGCCTGTATCAAACATTTCTTGTGATCCAAAACACAACAGGCTAAAATTTGTTCAGGAATCCAAGGAATCCATTAAATCCTTTATGGAGTCCCCAGTTGATAACTTATCACTGGAAGATAATCATGATGAATATCCAAGTTACGTGTATCCATTAACTCAATTATCACCATTTTTTAAAAATTCACATGAAGATGCTTCTACAGAAAAAAAGACGTTAATGAAGTTGTTTGAAGATTTGAAATCTTCTAAAACTGGCTTTAATTGGAAGTTTACGACAGGCTACTTTAACATAGAAAGGGGTTTACGTGATTTATTAATCGAAACGTCAGCAAATGAGAATGTAAGTGGGAAAATAATCACTGCATCTGCAAAGGCCAATGGATTCTATTTATCAAAGGGGGTATCAGGGTTACTTCCGGATGCTTACCATCATCTGCAATACAAGTTTTTAAAACTAGCAAAATCAAAAAATTCAAATATAAGCATAGACGAATGGGCAAAAGGACAGGTTAATACACCAAACGGCTGGTCATATCACGCTAAGGGTATCTGGATTTTGCCGAAAAATAACGATGCTATGCCAATTCTCACAACAATAGGTTCCTCTAACTACACTACTAGGGCATACACACTGGATATAGAGAGCGATTGTGTTATTTTAACAAAAGATAAAGATTTGAGACAACAAATACAAGGCGAACTTGATAATTTGTATAAAAATGTGCATCCAGTTAAATTTGAGGACTTTGCCGAAAAACCAGAAAAGAAAGTCAAGCTTCACGTCAAACTAGCTACAAAGGTAATGGAAAAAAAGCTTTGATGAGAAAATGAAGCCTAAGTGTAAGGTTAATTTGTATATAGTGAATTCATTTTTTTTTTTTTTTTTTATGTTTTTTTTATCTTTATACATAATGATACACTGGATGTGTCAACTACATAAAAAAACAACTATTTTAATTACTCATTTCGAAGTTTTTTCTCTTCTATGGCATCTATCTTTAACGGAACATTTGCTTTGTGATTTTTGTAAGCAAAGACCATTTGCAAGATTATCAAAAAGCAGCAAAGAAGTTGTACAATTGATGAAAACAAAGAAGATGTGTTTATATCAATAAGATACCAGCCCATGTAAAGTTTCTCATCTTTAAAAAACAACCAACTGGAAAATATGCTTATTAAATTTGATGCAGAAATCAAGTAAATAAACAATTCAGACACACCGGTGCATGATTGACTCATAAAGCTTAGTGAAACTTGTGGAAACAAAACCACTGGGTCAAGAAGATAGTTTTTCATCAAATCAACTAATTCGTAGTAATCGCAATTATTAAAGTTATATTTTAAATTATTTTCGTGAGTTGATATTATTTTTACAATGAATGCAGTGGATATAAGTGTTGTAATGTAGATGCACATGGTTTTAGATACACCTTGAAATATATTTTCTGTTTTAATCAATCTATGATACTGTTTTGCAGTTAGTAAAAGCGTCACCACTATTACTAAGTTAATCAGCAGCGTAAAGCTTGATATCCGAGGAAAAGTATTATTCCCTTTAAAAAGCAAGGGATATCTCAATTTATTGGCCTCATTTGGTGTTTTCAGTATTTTGTATTGAACCCCATACAACAAAAATGACATTAATTCATTACTTAAACATAATATTACAGAATCTATAGCAAATGCATTTATAGACCTTCTTTGCCTCAAAAATCTTAATTGAATTAAAAATGCCAGTAATCGAAGTATGTAACTAAACCTGTTGATAGAATTTATAAGTTGCAATGCTCCGGTAGACGGTGGAGCGGATGATATAGGTTTGAGAAGGTTCATGTTAAATGAAAATTATCAATGTCTGTCTCTGCCCCCAAACTAAACTATGTTTAAGTATGTTTGATGTTGTGACCCTTTTTCTTTTCTTTTTAATAAGAACTCCAATTGGTTTTATTTTTTGATTGGCCATCCAGTTATCATCTTCTTCAGTATCCAAAATATTATTAAGAATTTTTTTTTTTTTAAAAAAAAAAGTAAAAATTCTTTTTTGATTAACTTAAGCAAGGTTTGTTTAAGTCGATGTTTGTTTGTTTTTTTTTTTTTCATTCACTTTCTTTTTTTAAAATGCCACGTTAATTTCTCCATTTCGTTTTCAATGTTGAAAAGCTGTTTATATTAAGGAAAGTTAACACTGTTTTGTTACACCAAACAACTATTTAGTAAAGAAAATCGTTACTGATGAATTTAGATCAAGAAAGAGAAGGCGATAACTTTGTAGGAAAGTATATTCACTTAGTCAAAAGTACTTATCAAACATATTTAGACAAAACAACACCCCACATTAAATACAGATGGACTGCTTTTGGTGTTGTGTTCTTTTTATTCTTTGTTAGAATTGTTTCTGTTCAAGGATTCTATGTTGTTTGTTATGGTTACTGCATATTTTTGTTGAATCAATTTTTATTGTTTTTATCTCCTAAATTTGATATGACCCTACAACAAGAACAATCCAATGATGCCTTGGAAGCCGGTGAAGAAGAAGAATACAACGATCCGGGATTGTACAAAAAATCAGTAACAGAAAAAGAGTTCAGACCTTTCATTAGAAAATTACCTGAATTTAAATTCTGGAATAAGGCTGTCACCGGTGTTGTTATTTGTTTGTTGCTAACATTCTTCTCCGTTTTTGATCTTCCTGTCTTCTGGCCTATATTAGTCATATACTTCATACTATTAACATTTTTGACAATGAAGGCTCAAATCCAACATATGGTTAAGTACAAATATATTCCATTTGATATTGGAAAGAAGAGATATAGAAACAAAGCTAAGTTATCAACCAACAACACCACAATGTCTGTTTAAAAATAAAACAAAATTGTATAATCACTGATATTTTAAATGAAATATAAGATTTTTGTTCAAGTTATAGAGATTTTGAGTATTAATCCCCAAGCTTTACATCCTAGAAGAAGTCAAATTAACAATTAATTTAGAAACTGATATGATAATTGAAGTAGCAAGTATACAATAAAATATGAAAATGTCTTTACGGACAGATGCATTTTTTTGTTTTTTCAAAATGTTGAGCTTGCTTTTTTATTTGACACTAGTTGCAAATACATGTTGATAACTATGCAATCACTCATTGCAAAATGATAAGAAGAGCATATAATTATATATACTATTAACTAACATTTTAAGTCATCTAATATCTGAATTTTTATTACGTATAAAATCGGATTTAAATACATAGAAAAAGAAAAAAAAATATATACACATTCAATTTTCTTTTCATATAAATGTAAAAACTTAGTTTTAAAGAGAATTGTTAGTCAACTCTATATCGAAAAAACAAAAAACAAAAAAAAGAAAGAAACCCAATACAAAGTACAGAAAAGATCGTTTATAAGATGAGATTGATATCAGAGTCTGGATTTGAAGATAAAGGCAAGAAGTTGGTTTTGCAAGCCGAAGAAAAAGAGGATTTGTTTGCCCTATACAATACTATTAATGTAGATGATGAATTACTCTTTAGAAAACAAGTTTCTCACAAGGGTGAGAAAAAAGGAGAGGGTGCAAGAAAGGTGCAAGTTCAAACAGTTAAAATACGAGTAGTTTCTAGTGAGTTTGAACCGTGGAATGAAAGCTTGAGATATAAAGGTGTAACTGTTGAACCTGATGAAACTTGGAACAATCCTGATTTATCAGGTGGTATGTTTTTTGCATTTGAAATTGATTACAAGTACAGTTTCACATTATTTAAATATGAATATACTCCTTTCTGTGCAAAGACAATCAAAGATGCATGTAACATTGATTTAAAAACAGACATCGGTGCAGTTGTTTTACAAGAAGGGGTTGCGCATGTTTGTGCAGTTACCCCATACCAAACATCATTGAAATCTAAAATAACTACAAGTTTAGCCAAAAAGAAAAGGGGTATTGATATCATGAAAAATGATAGCAAGCTTGATAAATTTTACCACCAAATTATTGAAAATATGACTAGACATTTCGATTTCAACAAACTAAAACTTATTTTATTGTGTTCGCCAGGTTTCTTTGCTCAAAACTTGTATAATAACCTTATGGCTTATGCATCAGAAAAAAAACTTGTAGATATTATCAAAAACAAAAGCAAAATAGTAGTTGCACACTGTTCTACTGGCTATATTCAGAGTATCAGTGAGGTCATGAAAAATCCCAGCTACAAACAATTATTATCAGAAACTAAAACCTTTAACGAAGCTCAAATTTTTGATGACTTCATGGATCATTTGAATAAGGAAGACTTCAAAGCATGGTACGGTTTGAAAGAAATTCAAAAGGCTAATGACATTGCAGCCATAGATACTCTTATGATTTCAGACAGCTTACTTCGTTCTGATTATCTAGATGAAAGACAGTTGTACTCAGCTTTGACAAGTGCAGTTGAGCGTTCTGGAGGTAAAGTTGTAGTTTTTTCCTCGATGAATCAAACAGGTGAAGAGCTTAATAGACTTACAGGTGTTGCCTGTATTTTGAAATATCCAGTGTATGACTTGGATGAAACTGAAAATGAAGATGAATCTGATGATAGTGACGAAGAAAGTGACTGATATATAATAAAAACTTAATTTTATTTTAAAAATTTATTTAACTTTCCAATTTAAACACCAATGTTTTAAAATGCCAAAATCTGTTTACATTTTGGTTTTGTGTAAATCTAATATATGCTTTGGTGCGTTTGTTACTTTTTGCTTAATAATTAAAAAATTAATATTCATTTAATTATACATAAACAAAAGACAGTTGAAATGTAAACAAAATTATGTTAGAGTCTTAATGTTATGTGTCGGAGATATGAACAAATGTTCCATTTTTCTTATTTTTATATATTTTTTTTCAATTGAAAAGCCTATGAAGCTCAGAAGGTGAAATATCACAAAATTAATCAAAAAAAAAAAAAAAAAAAAAAATTGAAAACCAAAATTATTGTTATTACCAAAAGTCTAGATACAGCTGATTTGCCATATAAGAGTTACTTATCTTTCACTGACCTTTTTGTTTGTTTTAGTTTATTTTTAGTAACACAGAAAAAATATTACCGTAAATAATGTTTGCAAATAGATTTTTCAGCACATTAACCAAAACGAAAGTACCTGGTTTTGTATTTGATATTGATGGAGTTCTTGTTCAAGGATCCAGAGCAATTCCACAAGCAAGAACGGCTTTGAGATTACTTAACAAAAACAAAATACCATTTGTCTTTCTAACCAATAGCGGTGGGTTATTGGAAGAAGAAAAAACAGCTCAAGTACTAACAAAGTTGGGCATGCTGGGTGAAATTCCTAATGTAAAGACCATTTTATCACATACCCCTTACAAAGCTTTCAAAGATGAATACAAAACAGTATTTACAGTTGGACCCATAGGTAGTTCAAGGGTGCTGAAAAATTATGGGTTTAAAAACGTTTATGAGGCAGCTGACTTAATAGGCAAGTACCCTGGCATTGCTCCATTCAATATGATAGATAAAAGAAGTGAAAAATACGTATCCAAAAACGGAGAAATACCTGCAAGTGGGTTAAAGTTTGATGCTGTGATGGTTCTGAGTGATCCGAGGGATTGGTCAGCAGATTTACAGATTGTTAGTGATATTTTAACAACTGACAAGGGTAGATTGGGTACCACTGAAAATAAGGAATTGTCCAAATCTATACCGATTTACTGGTCACAAAGAGATTTCCAATGGAAAACAGAGTACAGTCTTCCAAGATTTGCTTTAGGTGCTTTTAGAGAAATATTATACAAAGTAATTGCCATTATAAAATCACCAACATTAGTGACTTTGCCTAAAGACTTAATCAAAACAGAGGAAGAAGTACTTAAAACAAAGGCCATTAAAGAGTTTGAAATTAAAAAGTTTATTGATGAAAGAGTGATGGGAAAGCCTGAGAAAATTGCTTATGAGTTTGCCGAAAAAGAGCTTAATGTTGAATTTAACAGTATTTATAAAAATGATGATAAATTTGAACTTGGTGATGTGTACATGGTTGGTGATAATCCATTGAGTGATATAATTGGAGGCAAAAACTATGGCTGGAAAACTTGCTTAGTTAAAACAGGTGTTTATAACGACGAGTATGATTTGCAAGTCGAACCTACCAATATAGTGGATAATGTTGAGGATGCTGTTGTAACTGGATTAAAACAATCTGGTTTTGAAATTGAGAAGTCATAATATATATAGCTTAATTAAAAAAAAAAAAAACATTTCTGATACATACTTTGGCTTTCATATGTGGATCTTGATCAAATCCAACAAATGTCGCTTTAATTTACTTTTAATAACATTAGCTATATTAAATTGTTAGGAAAAATATACAAAACGCATTTTATGCGTTTCAACTTGAAATTGACAAATATAAATAATATTATTTTTAATTTTTTTATAACTTTAAAATATTTTAACAATTTTCAAAAATTTAAATATGTATTTTATTGTTTGTATTTTTGACAAAGTTAACATTTTTCTAAAATTATATTTAAAAATACAAATTTTTTTTATTTTAAAAAAATTTTATGCGTATATTCGGAGTTATGGATGTTTTGTTATACAATAACTAGTGGTAAACTAACACTCACAAACTTTGTTGAACAATTTAAAGTCAACTTGTTGTCTTATAACGCATAATATGCATTTAAAAATATATTTGTTTAATATTTGTCAAAAAAGTTGCGATAAAGCATATAATGCATTTGATTTTGGTTTTTAAGTCGATATATTTATCAATATATTTGTTTAACCAGTTTTTTTGAAGTGAAGTCACATGCTTTAGGAAAAACATAGTATGTATGCTAAGTTTAGGTTTTTTTCAAAATTGCTACATAGACGCAATATATTAAAGTCAAATTGTTAAAACGAATGTGCCGAATCATTGGATTCAAAAGAATTCAACATGTTTAAGTTTTTGCAATTATATAAAAATTTGATATTTTACTTAATGATAAAGTTGTGTTTATAGAATTGATGAAGGATTCAAAGTTTTTAAAACTTTTGAGAAATAGCAATAATTTTAGCGCAGGATTTTCTACTTTGAAAACATTAAATGCTTTAAGCAGACTTTTTAATAAATTTTAACGCGCATAAACTAAACTCTAAAGCATATAAAGCGCCAGAAGTAGGATAAAATAAGGGATTTTGAAATACCATGGTCAAAGTAAGGACGTTTGAAATTTGAGAGTTAATTAGTCGCTGTTAAGTCCGAATACAAATATGAATAGTGAAACAAATTGCTATCGACTATCGTTATAAAGAAAACGTTGTTTATTACTGAAATCAATTAACCTAACCTCAAAGTACAATGAAGTGAAGTAAACTTGCAGATATTGAAAAAACTCATATATGTAATGTTGTTTTTTTAAAACAACTAGGTATTACTAATAATAAGAATATGCTATATCCATTTTTCACTCTTCATCTTTATCTTCTATTTCAACTTAGTTATAAAAATCAAGCTGTAATTTAATACACGAACAAATACACTTAAAAGTATAAGTTTGATATGAAAGGTGTTTTATTACTCAAAAAAAAAAAAAAAATAATTTCAAATTAATAATTCTAAAATACATAGTTCATCTAAATAATCGCTTGTTCCTGAATGATTATTTAGTTTACTTTTAATCATAAATTTTCGCTTTACAATTAACAATATGGTTATGACAACTCGTTATTTTATTTTTTGTTAGATGATTCTTTCAAAGCAATCAATTGTTTAGCTCTGAAGTTTTCGTAATGAACAATACCAGTGGTTTCAATTAAATCTTGCAAATTTGATCTAATCAAGAACTCTCTTAGGAAGACAAATTCACAAACATTAGGATCTTCGACTTTAATTGTGTCTTCTGTTTTATCATTTTTTCTAATTTTTGAGCCGTCTAATACATCGTTTGAACTGATTATAGCAAAAGGAACTAACTTAGCCAATTCATTTTGAGACTCATCCTCATCGTCTTCATCAGAGAATATATCAGATAAATCATGTGGGTATAGATTCAAGTGTAACAGTTCAAACTCCTTTTGGATAACCTTTTTATATTGTTGTAACTCAGACTTAGTTAAGGTATCAGCCTTTGAGATGACAGGAATAACATTACTAATTTCACTCAACTTCTTCAAAGTTATGATGTCTAATTCACTCAAACCTTTATTTAAGTTGGGTGGTAAAAAGTACAAAACACAGTGGACTCTTGAATCCTTAATACTTCTTTCTCTATTAGCAGTTAACTCCTTTCTTAGATATAAAGAGTATTGCTCCTTGATATGTTTGATAATAGGTTCCCATTGCTTTTTGTTATTGATTTGATCACCAAAACCAGGAGTGTCAATTAAGTTAACATTTAGTTTAACTTTACCTTCTTTCAATACAAATGACTTTGTTTTAATTTCAGTGGTCTTAGGGACAATGTGTTCTTCCAAGGAACCATCATCAGCTTTAGCACCTTCTTTCAAGTAACTGGAAAACAAGGTATTGATGAAAGATGATTTACCCAAGCCAGAATAACCAACACACATGATATTGAATTGGAAACCTCTTCTTACAAGTTTATTTTCAATTTGGGAAGTAATTGTTTCGAAACCTACATAGCTTTCTGGTGTGATAAAACTATTTTCAACTGGATTGTTATTAGTCACTGAACTGTTTTGTGTAAAGGTGGAGTTTTGTTCAATGCTTGCTGACATTTTAAATATATGATATGTTCAGTATAAATTTCTTTTTTTGGTTTTGATAATTTTCTATATATTACTCTGTCTTAAGATCATTGATAATGAATTAATTAAAATAAATATTTATCAGTTTAATAAAAAAGTACGATTTAACACAAAATAAACAGTGATCCGTTTTACTAGCAGGTTTTTTTTTTTAGAACTGAAATGCTTTGCAAAACAAATTTTACTCGGCAGGAAAAAAAAAATATATATATGTGCGTTTTCTTGAATCTAATAGTGACAATCTCGCGTACAATGTTTGCATTACTTATTTAGGTAAGTTAATTATGCACGTGATGTTACTCGATTTTTATATTTTTAAAAATTTTCTTTATTTGTCTAAGAAATAATTTTTCCAAAGAAAAAAAAATTTTTTTTTTTTCAAAATTATTTTGATCATAAGGCGTTGAAGTAGCATCGACATAGTTAAGAAATACTTATACAGGACCACCAAGTTTAACCAAAAACATAAGAAGATATAAATAACATACTGTTGGAATGTTTTCAGCTACAAGACCTCGTTTGAGTCAACTTTCTGCCATAAGAATCAACAATTCACAATCTCTTATTATTAACCATGGATGGTTATTAAACATAACAGCGGAATCAAACAACATATGGAGAAAATACAATGAATTCAGAAGTGGATTAGTTGATTTATTCAAAAATCTAGGTATATGGTTAGCTGTACCAAAACAAAGAGTATCATATTCCAAAAAGAGACAAAGACAATTAGATCTACAAAAAAGAACAAAGCTGATTCCTCACTTAGAAGGATGTCCTATTTGTGGTAACTTCAAAAGAAAACACACTTTGTGTATGAACTGTTTCAATAAAGCTAAAGACTTCTTATTTGGTTTCATTAAGAAGGAAAAACCAGCCAGTAAGCAAGACTATTTAGAACCAGAAGCTAAAAACTTGTTATATAGCCCAGCAAAGCAAGTCAAGAATGACTACTTCTATAATAAGAAACAGCTTGAAATAGATGAGAAGATTGAACATAAAAGAAATATTAAGGAAACACTGCCATTCCCATTCTCAAAAAAATAGGCTGATGCATACAAATCAGGGTAAACTAGTAAGATGTATATAGAAAATTAATTTTGAACAAGGCCACCCTATCCTTATTTAAGATCCATGAACAATGAAAACTTCAATTCAGACATTCAAAGAGTGTTTTATCTCTTATTATAGATTTAAATTGATTAGAACAAACATTTCTTTTTTTCTTTTTTTTTTTCTTGATATCTCATAAGGTAATTTTCAAACTGTATTAAAAAAAAAAAAAAAAATCATTCGATGGACTTCACATTTCTATTTAAACTGAATGTTTCTTGTCATGGCTTTGAATTCTCAACAAATATAGGAAACATGTTTCAACCGAAAGGATTTTAACATTAAAAAAAAAAAAAATGTCAGATACCAGTGTTCTGAAAAAACAGAAACTAAATGACAAAGGCAGTTCCCCTAATGATAGTTTGAAGATCGATCTTTCTAGCTTTAGAGCTAATACTAATACGTTTTTGTCTACTACAAAGCATCCTTTAGGGATTCTACCAGACGGTAATTACTTGATGTCTATTAGAGGTTCCAATGAAAAAAAGATAAAACATGCAGAAGATGTGCAGAAAAACTTAGGTCATTTATCCATGTGGTCATATGAGCAGATAATCGAGTTTGTTAAAAACTATGTTGATGATCCACAAACCTTGAAATCATTGCAGCATTCATCTAGATTGATGTACGGATTGCTTTTTGAAGACGATATTTGGAAAAATTGCTACACTAAAGAGTATGGAAAATTGGAGGAAGAACAAAAATCAAAAGAAATCAAAAATACCATTGTTCCATTTAAGGAGTTGGGTGCCTCAGACACATGGAGAGGAACTTGGAGAAAGACATTGCTAAATGTTCCAGAGGAGGAAGAAGAAGCAATGATTAAAAGTCAAGAGTTGATTTTCAGTGACTTTATATTTCGTCCTTATCAAAATAGACATATCAACTATAAAAAAACTTTTAAAAAAATCCTTGAATTAGAAAAAACAAATTTTGAGAATTGCAATAATGGAAATCTGCTTTTCAGCATAGATAGATTTGTGGAAGATGAATTTTACAAAGAAAACAACTTTGCAACTAAATTTCACAACAAGCCATTTATACTCCAAAATACATTAGCTTGTAAACCAAAACGAATAAATAAAATTGAAGACTTACTGGAGACTTTTACTCCAGAAAGTAAATTCAGACAAGAAGTTGTTGAGTGGTCTTTGAAAGAATACTTTAAGTACTACCATGCTAATAAGGACGAATCACCTTTGTACTTGTTTGACTGTAACAAAGACTTGCTATCTAAATTGAAAGAATATTTTGTCAAGCCTAATTATTCCGAACTTGACTTTTTCAATTTATTTGAAGAAACCAGACCGGATCATCTTTGGATTATTGCTGGTCCGGGAAATACTGGTTCAACATTTCATAAAGACCCTAATTCCACATCGGCTTGGAATCAACTTTTATCTGGGTTGAAACTTTGGATAATGTTACCTCCAGATGTGTCTCCACCAGGTGTAATTGCTGATTCAGAAGAAGAAAACGTAACAGCACCATTAAGTTTATCTGAATGGGTCAATGCTGGGTTTTTCAATGATTGCTTAAAACTTTGTGAAAAGAATACCTCAGAAAAACAGTATTGCTTGATTGGATGCACTTATCCAGGAGAAACAATCTACGTTCCTTCCAATTGGTGGCATTCCGTTATAAACATTGAAGCCAGTGTTGCCATGACAGGTAACTTTGTACCAAAAGAAAACCTGCACAGAGTACTAAATTTTTTCAAAAACAGAAAGCTACAAATATCTGGATTTCATCTTAAAAACTTGATTGTATCAATGGCTGACTTCCATTCAAAAAACTTGAATGCTTATAAAGCAACCACTGAAAATATGGATGCCATTATTGGGAGATTTGTCAATTTCTTTGAGTCTGGTAAAAGTGTCAGTTTACTGAAAGACATAGATGACGAAGACTGTGGTGTACTTGAAGATGAATTTAACTCAATATTAAATGAGATTCCTATTTACGAGTATTTTGTTTTGCTGATTGATAGTGATCCAAAACTTGGTCTACACCTACAAGATTCAATGAAAAAGCTGCAAGAATTGGAAAAACAACAAAATAGTGGTCAACAAGCAAAGGTTAGGGAATCTGAAATGTGGGCAAAGTTAATCCAACATATTGAAGTAGCACAAAAAGGTGCAAACTCTGGTTTTGCTTTTAACTTTGCTGATGAAAGCTCCGATGATGACTGATCATGTGAAAGACTTTTTAAAACCGAACTAAATTGTAATGATGAACGCGTCAGAAATGTTTTAGGGTAACAGGATTTATATATACACCCCCTTGCCAAAATGATGATTTAAGATTTTTGAAACTCTCTAACCTTACTGAATAAAAGGACCCTTGAATGCACCTGGCACGAAAACGTGTTCAAAAAGAGGGTGTTTAACACCAAAATATTTGATATTTCTATAAGGTTAATTCTCTTTATCTGGTGCAGATATTTTGAAGCGGCGGGGTATATATTTTTTTAATGCTGTAACTGCTATCTCTCTCCGGAACTATCGGTCGTTAACGCAGCCATGCCTCCATTTTCCCACCCCAAAATCAACAAATGTGGGTGAAAAAGCTATACGAATTGATGATTTTTTTTTTTTTAAGTATCTACGTGATTTCACAGCCTGGAAATAGGAAAATTTTTTAATAAAATGAGGAGGGGGGTGTAAAAATAGCAATCTTGATCAATGAATGTTTTCCCTTAGATTTATATAAACAGTCATTAAAGATTAGAAAGATTTATTTTTTTGCTAAATATTAATATATAATAGAAAAAGATATAATCAAACCAATAATAATTAACCAAACAAAAAAATAACAACAAAACCAAATAAAATGTCTATCAATAACAAAGAAAATATAAGAAGAGGCTCCTCTTCAATCTCATCAATTGCATTCACCAACTCTCCTGCTACTTTCAGCATGGGTAACCATGTGTTGATCAATCAAAAAATTAGCACATACATTTCTTCGTTATCTGTTGATGATGAAACACCATCTTCCAATAACAAAGTTATTGTTATCTTAAAGGATAACTCTAAGCTACAAGACAAGGGCTGTTTATACGAAGAATACCGTTCCTTAGAAGAAATTTACATAAAGAAAGGATACACTGTCATTATTCCAAATATCCAAGCAGACAACGTTAATGTTGAAGACATCAGAAACTTTTTGAAGTTCATCAGAGACAACTTCCCAAAGGAATTTATTTCTTTGCTGTCTGCGGATGAATGTTGTAACAATGTTTTGATGGCTATGGGCTTGGAAAAGTCTTTAATTGATTGTCTATACTTCATTAACCCTATCAAATTACAACTAGGAGCTTTCAATAACATAAACAGCAATATTCCTGTTATGATGCATTTCAACAACGAAAAAGTTCCAATGAGTATAAGATACGTTATTGAATCTAAATTAAAAGAATTAAATTTCAAATATCAACTAATTGTTGACAACTTATACGAACTTTTGGGTAACGAAAACATTGCTTTTGAAAGAGTTTGCTTAGAGCAACTATATTGGTTTGAACAATGGGCCAATATTGTTTAAATCATGATGTACTTCATTTTTTTTTGATATGTCTCCATAACAAAAACAAAATTTAATCATTAATAAAAGCAAAAACACGGAATTATTAAAAGTTTTTATTTTTTTTTTTTCACTCAAAATCTTTTTTATTTGAAACAATCAGAACATTATATATCTTCACTCTTTTGAATTTAACAATTGTTCAACTTATCATTTTAATTAATCTTTAAAGCTAATTTTGTAAAATTTAATACACTTTTGCTCTCTCCATAATAGCTGCTTTTAATTAAAAGTATTAAATAAAATAGAGTTTATCAACCGATATAGTTTATTTTCTATGATATATAGTCTTAAATGCTCCGATTAATTATTCTGCAAATGGATTTTGTTTATAACTGCCATTTTTGTTCTGACCATAGCTATTCTTGAAAGATTCACTGCTTGAGGTTTTGCTGTACTTATTTCCAAATGGATTCTCTAATTGCATTTCTGATGTGTTGTACTGACCAAAGTCATTTCCGGTATGGAACTGCTGATTATTGGTATTTAGTCCATTATGTAATTGTGTTTCCTCTTCCTCAACATTGCTTACACTGTTTTCGTAACCTTCGTTATCATTAAACATTGAAGCATGTCTCAACATTCTTTCTTTGTCAGTTTCGTTAGTCATCATGGCTTGCTTACCTAAATCAGATAATTCCATGTAATCTTGAGCATTCTTTTCTTGAACACCATCGAACTTATTGTTATGCAAATGGAAAAATGCATTTCTGTCGTCCTTCAATGGTTTGTATCTTAAATCTGGATTCTTTCTTGCAATAGCCAAGAAGCATGTAACAAAGATAAAGATCAGTAGATACAAAGCAAATACAGCATTCATCACAAATAAAACAACTGCCATAACAGAACTGACAACTAATGGTTGGCCAAATACTGTAGAGAAGAAGACAAAGAACAAACTGTTAAGCCAGTTAACTAAGTGGATAGAAATATTGAAAGCGTTGGTTCTCTTGTCTAAGTAAGGCTTGAAGTAACATAAACTGAAGAAGTAGAAACTTTCAATGGCCCAAACAACTATACTTTGAACTTTACCATTTGATTGCAAACAAGCAACAAATAGTGACTTCAAAAAGATGTAGCATAAGAAAGGAACCAACCACCAGTAACAACTAGCTTTGAATTGAATGTAAAGGAATCCAAACTTATTCAAAAACTTCAAATCACCAAACAAAAAGTAGGCAGGATTTTGGTAAAATTGAATACCTTCACGACCCTTCAAAACAACCTTAATGGTTGCATAGACTAATAAGCCCAATGTCAAAATGAATATGATTATGGCATCGATTAGCACCGCAGTAGAATTGTTTTGAGTGAATTCCCATATACACATCAGGATTAATTGTGGGAAAGCAATGACAATCATTCTGAATAAAGTACCCTTAATAATTGTACCCCATTGCAATCTAAATTCCAAAAATTTGTTGAACTTTTCGGCTTTCAAAGCTCGTCCCTTAATCATGATTTCAATAGCAGACTTGAATAAAGTCAAAACTACTAAGAAGACAAATAATACAAACAACAAAAAGACTATAGAAGTCAAGAAAAGGTTTGTGATTTCAATACCAGCTTGGTAACCAACTCTATTCATACCTCTCAAAATCAAAGTCTTGGATGCAACAGCAGTGATGTTTCTTTCATCGTTTGTGTATAAAGACTTATCAGCAAAAATACTATCAGAAAAAGACTTTGACAAAGAAATACCTCTTTTCTTTAATTTCTTTTGAACATAAATGGATAAAACAGACTTATTCTTCAAAATGTTGGTAACCATACCACCTGTTGATTGGATGTACCAAGAAATCCAATCTTGCATAAATTGAACTCTTATTAAACCCATTGACCATTGGAAGTTTTGACACCAAGCAGCAGCAATCGGAGGCAAATTGACAACAGCCATCATAGCCAAAATACTCAAATTTTGGAAGTAGGTAAATAAAGAAATGGAATTTGAAGCAATGTGAGCAGCTGTTGTAGACATAACGGTGTTACCAGTATTGATAGCAGATGTACCTCTGATAGAGAATATAGCAGATGTCAAAATACCAACTCCAGAAATTGCTGCAATAATCCAAGAAGCATAGGTTTGCTCAACGGTCTTACCGTTACTCAAAGGAGCAATGACACATGCAACAGGAGAGTTGTAATCAACTTCATCATTATCTGAGATTGTGTATGCTAAAACCTTGACCATGGCATCAATATTTGGAACTGTGTATGCAACACCAGGAATTTCGTTTACCAAATCTGATGTAATAGTATATGTGGATGAAACATCAATTCTACCAGCATTCATTGGACACAATGATTTTTCATTCAAGGAGCACAGATTCAAAGTCTTTGTAATAACTATCAAACCATAGGTAATGACTTGGAATTCAATCATAATCTTAGAAGAAATAGTGGTTGTAGCTTCGATATTGAAGACAACAGACTTGTTTTTTGGATAATAAGCAACATCAAAGAATGTTGAAGAAAATTGAGAGTTATCCATACATGTTAACAAACTGGTGGTTTTGATGTGTTTTGAGCCACCTGATTTATTGGTTGCTGAACTTGAACTGGAACTGGTTGAAATACCTAAAATATCCCTTTTGAATAGATTAGAACTTGAAACATCCAAGGCATTATTACCTGAGTATTCATAATGACTGTCAGCAACACTTCGCTTAGAAGGGTTATAACGGTTTCTAGTAACGTCTCCGGATTGGATTATGTCTCTTTTATTTGGTTGCTTGAATCTGATGATAGGAAGATCATCTTTATTATCGTAATTAATGTCATTGTTGATGGCGGATACAAAAAAGCTGTGTAAACTTAGAACACTAAGTAAAACAAGTATGTTTTTGAAAATACTGTTTCTTTTCATTAGCAAAAAAAACTGTATTAATATGAGGTTATTGGTTTCGTTTTCTTTTTTTTTTTTTTTTTTGGTTTTCGATATTAATGATCCTACAATTTTTAAATAGACAACAAATCGATAAGGAATGTAGTTTTGGGTGATAAAAGAAAAAAAGAAGACAACTTTTTGTTTTGGTCTTCAACTAATGATCTTCAATCAAATCAATCTAACAGATTTAATCGTTTTAAAAAGAAATAAGGGTAATATCAAATCGAGTTTAATTATTTAAATTTCAATTTTCTACATTTCGTCTTTCTTTTTTTTTTCGCTCGTAATATAATCAATATTACTCTTGTGCTTAACTTGTTCTAAATATAGAGTACAGCACTAAATGGCGTCTGCTCTTTTTTTTTTTCGGAAACCCCAAGGGGCTGGTGCCAGCAGCTGTTCAACCACCAAAATCTTTTAGGTATCATCTTTTTTCCCCCCTAAAATGATTTATAGTATGGTGAGTTAGCGTTTTTTTTAAACAATTATTGGGGATCCCAAAAAAAAAGCAGCCACGTATGATATGGCTAGTGTGCAGGTGGTTAGTTATCTCCGATGAACAAGTATAGTTAGATAATAAATTGATAAGCCAACAAAAAGCTCTATCAGTTTATTGGGGGAAAAAAAGGCATTCTATTGCTTAACACAGTATTATGCCAATACTTTGTCTTGATAATGTTATAAACTTACCTTTGGACAACACATCACTGGAAGTTTAATCAACTTGTGTTGAGAGCCAAAAAAATAAAAAAAAAGTTTTAAAAAAATGCCTTGCCAACGCCTTAATTTTCGTATATCTTGAACGCGTCAGCTGCGATGACACCATCCCAGGCACATTTTCATTGTAATATATACTCTGCCATTGATCAAAAAGATTCTTTAATTATCAATGAGCGTTTTATTTGAATGCAGTTTATCATCATCGGGTTCTGTTTCTATTTCTGACGGAAATAGGCTGCTGGAATTCGTTCAAGCTATCAACAGTATATCATATATCCTTCCCAATAACATTGGTGATAAGTGTGTTGGTAATATTCACATGGACAAAAACGGAATATCCTTTATTTTCAATAACGTTTATGACTCAATCAAGGTTGATATTTTTGTAAGTGATACAGTTTTTAATAGTTTTAAATACAATTCCACTAAAAAAGTGGATAATACTGGCAACGATTTCACCAGTATTTATATTAATTATAGTACCTTACTTTACTCACTTCAAAATATCAGTGATTTTCATTCCGGCAGTACTATCAATAACAATGCATCCATAAGTGATTCTGCAGAATTGTTTATTCATTATTCAGAGCAAATCTACAATGCAAGTCGTAACAATGCGGATATTACAGCCTTGTCTGATTCAGAAGAAGGGGTAGACAACAATGAAGCTGTTGATCTGGAAAATCATGTAGGCAACAATATAGACAACACACTTAATAATTTCAATTTGATTCTTCAAGATGAGTTCATAAAAGAATTGATTTCTATTAAAACCTTTATCAGACCTGCCAACAAATCTTTAAACATAGGATCAGCAGATCCAAATAATATACAATTTGACTGTATCATCAAAAGTAAGACTTTGCTGACGACATTGAACAATCTAAAGCCATTTCAAAGCCACATGAAGAATGTATATTTATGGTTCAAACAGATTGTTTTAAAACCTAAATTTAAGCATAGGGAGTTTTTTACTGGTGGAAAAAGTAGTGATCAGTCGCTGAGAATTCCAAACATAATCTTTTTTAATAAAAACGATGAAATTGGAAATGTCAAGATATCTATTTTGAATGATATAAACGGAAAGAACTTTGTAAAACCAAAGAAGAGAAAACAAAACAAAGATAATGGGTATGTTGCTAATACGGATAACATTGAACTGTTGAAGTTTAATACAGATGGAGAAACTGAAAATGAGGCAATGATTTTACTTGACTTCAAAAAGCTTTTGAGAATAATACCAATTCTCAAGATTAGTGACAAAGTACTGATACAAGGAGATTCAAATGGAACATTGTTTATCCAAGCCCTTGTTGGTTATGACGATCCAGCAGATTTGAATAAAGAAAGAATATCAATAGAAGTTACTATCCCCACTAAAGACATTGAAGTTGAAGAAAACATCAGTATAGATCAAATCAAACAGTTAATAGCTGAATATGATAACGCCAAGAAACCACCGAAGCGTATTAAGCCACTTGAAAGCGACATACAAGCACAAGTCACTGACAAAGTTTCAACAAAATCAACAATGTCTAAATCAACCCAGAGTCAATATAAAAAAGAAAAGCAAACAAAGTTATACTTTTAAAGGCATACTTCCCTTGCTTTAATTAATGTAATTTTTTTAAAAATTTTTTTAATTTGTTAAGATGTTAATAATTATTTTTTAAATGAAAGTTATATACGTTTAGATAAAATATATTTATTAAGCAGCCTTGGATAAGACAACATCAACAGATGGGGTATCAACACCGAAGTTCTTGATAACAACAACAGAGGCACCAACGACCTTTCTGGCGTTACCTTCTCTGTCGACCTTACTTAAACCGGCCCATTCACCTAATTGCTTAGCGTCAGAAACGTAGACAATTGGGATTGGTTCTTCACCACCCTTGGCTAAACCCTTGATTAAGTTCTTGATAGAATCTTCAGTGACAGATTCAACTAAGATAACTAATTCAGCTTCGTTCTTAGCTAAAGTCTTGACAGATTCCTTTAAACCTCTGGATAAACCATCGTGGATTAAAGCGTTTCTTAAAACGACCTTTAAGGCTTCTTCGAAGTCGGCAACTGGTTGTTGGGCAACGACTTCTTCAATTTCAACTTGTTCAACGTCAGACATTATTATTTCTTTCTTTTGTGGATATTAGACTTCTTCGCTAGTATTATAAATTCTGCTCCGTGGTTTATTTCAAGAGGATTGTTATTATTAAAATTAATGAATTTGATGATTCTACATTTAAGTAGGGAAAAAAAAATATTAGCTTACTGAGTAAAAATTTAGAGTGAAAAAAAAGTAATAAATTGATTTTTTTTTTCTTTTTTAAAAAAATGATGATTTATTGTAGTTAGCAAGTTTTCATAAGCAACAAGCAAAAAAAAAAAAGTTTCAGCTATTTTTTTGTTACAATTTTTTTTTTTTTGTGATTACTTTTAAAAACATCTTATCGGAGTTAAATTTTACTTTATTTTAAGTGTCTACACACGTGTGGCTGAAGAAAAATCGCTACCAAAAATAATTTTCACTCTCCGGTTAATTGCAATCTGGATTTATTACAAACAGAACACAGCTTTCAGAGCTAAAATAAAATAAAAAATAAAACCAATAATCACTATAAAGGGTTAAAAAGAAGCCTTTAACCTTTGCATTATCATCATCAACAAAACAAATGCTTATTAGCTTATTTGATCTGGTTTCTTATGCCTGTATAAATATTGAATGATGAGTTTCGCGTGCCGATTTCTAATAGCTGGTTATTCCCGTTTGTGTAAGCAAAAAATTTTGAACATATATATCTATTTTTTTTTTTTTTTTTATAATTGAAAATTTTAAAATTTCAATCTAGTATGTTATCTTTTAAGTGTCGCTAACCTATTGATTGAAGATAAATAGTGTTGCCAGACCAATCTATCTAACTCCTTCCTGATTTGACTTATTTGAGATTAAAAGTTGACTGTTATACCAGAACTACGAACAAGTTTTTTTTTAAAGGTTAACAAAGTATTTTAGACTGATCAATAGTTAGCTTTAGATTTCGGCAAAATATGGGTAAACTAGAAGACCAAATTTTGGATGCTGAGATAGATATAAAAACTTTGAACTCCAATTGTGTTTCAAAATCAACAACCTCTCTATATGACACCTTTAAGTCAGTTTTAGGAAAAATAAATAAATCTACAGCAGACGGTACTGAAGATCAACTAACACTTTTACTGGTCCAAAAAGAATTACAGATATCACATATAGAAGATATAGACAGAAAGATAATTGAACTGAATCATGATAGAAAAGAGTCGTTGCAAATTATAGCATCAATTGAAAAGGAAGAAATCAATATCAAGAAAACGAAAGAAAGCTTGAAAGCTAAGAGTGAACGACTATCGAACCTCCAGGCAATTGCTGAGGAAAAAGAAAATGTAAAAGAAACTTCAATAAAGTTTGTGTCACAACCACTGCCCAAAAACAAGAGAAGACCTTTGAAATCAGAAACCAGAATCAAGCGTCCTAGCAGAAATATAACTCCGGTTCTCCAAAATTATTATAAACCACTCAGCATCATTAATGAATATCAACTGCCTGGTCTGAGTTTGAAATCAATAGATTTTGACATACCATTTGGAAGCATGTTTTTTTTATCTAAAGAAAGCCCACATTCCATAGGTATGTGTGATATAAATGGTGCTGTGGATATAATGAATACTAAATCAAAAGAACATGATAGCGATGGAAATGAGAATTCTGAAGATTTAGCAACTCAAATTGGGAATGAGGACATAACTCATTTTAGTGGTTCCCAAGCTACAATAAATTGCTTCAAGTACCATGATAATACATTATTTGCAGGTTCTAATGATGCAAAAGTCTACATATACAGCAAATATAACAATGCTGAAGAAGAAGCTGCAAATAACTTTGCACCTATAGCCACTTTGGATTCTCATACGAACGAAGTTACATGTATAGATTATGAAGGTGATATTTTGGTTTCAGGAGCTCAAGATAGGACTGTGAGACAATGGGACTTGAATAAGGAGTGCTGTGTCAATGTTATAGATTTAAATATGATTGTTCAAGGACCGATTTCCAACTCTTCAAGGATATTTTCTGGTTCTATGACTCCTAGTGCCACTAGTTGGATGAGCACAAGCACTGGATTCAGATCAAGAAGTGATAGCATTATCAGTAGGAGTGGTAGTGTTTTTGATTTCAATGCAATAATGAACGGACCGAGCACAAATGCTGATCACGATATAGATACTATCTACTCACCTTATATTTCTTCTGGATTGGAATCAAGTATAGGAAATGATGCTGAGTTTGCATCTAGCAAAAACTCTTATTATAGTCAACTTCCATTTTATGTATCCAAGATTCAAGTTTTTGATGCTGCTCTTGCAACAGGAACATCTGATGGTATTGTGAGATTGTGGGATATTCGGTCCAAGAATGTTATGAGACAGCTGAACTCCAGCGCATCGTCACAAAATAACTTTTCTTCTATTTGTGATATGAAGTTTGATAGTCATCAAATAATAGCTTCCAATTATAATGGCGAAGTGATCATTTGGGATTTAAGAATGGGAAAAATCCTGAACTTATTGAAAGTGGGAGACGAAATATGCAGTGGATCTAAAATCAACTTTGAGATGAACAGAAACTACATTGTTGCCAATAACAGCTTTGACGGAACAGTGCATTTATATGACAGAATCAAGCAAACTTTTGTAAAATGGGATGAAAAAAATGAAGATACTTTTAGTAGCAATGTGACTTCTATTCGTTTCAAATCTGGCTATCTTTTGGAGGGATACAATGACGGGATAGTAAAATCATGGAGAATATAAATCAAACAAATAAATAAACCCATAAAAGGTTAGTGTTTGTTTTTAAAAAGTATAAAGCTCCATGACTTATAAATGAAATAATAAAAAATTATATATTCGAATAGTAAATAGCTTATTAGTATAGTTTTCCGCAACTATACATAATCAAAAAAAAAAATTTTATCTTTATTAATTGTAACAAGCAATTTCTTTACTTAGAAGAAGTAGACAGGTGGTCTTTTAACCTAAACAGCCAATCCAAATACAGATCTTGTTCTTTTAATTCTGCCGACTTAAAAATGTCTATAATAAACTGTTTGTTTTCCATAATCCCCCAGTTTTTAAACAAATCGTATAAATTTTCTTGAATTGTAGGATCCATATAAGCAAAAGGAGGCCCTTTTATCAATGCTGTTTGTGTTTTTGTTTCATTTTTCAATAATGGTTTTGGAACTACAATTAGATTGTTATCATTTACAGCATTTTTGTCCATGAAAGGCATAATTCTTTCTATGTACAAGGACTTCTCTTCAAAATCTATCATTGTTTCTATATACAAACACTTTTGTATGTCAATCTTACTGCGAATAACTACATCTGTCTTGATCAATTTTGTGTAAAATGTATCATAGTGTTCTACTGTTACATCTAAGAAATCATCAGGATGGAGTTTCACGTATTCTTCTGAAATGTTTTTGCTTCCTTTGGATATGTTAAATGACGATGTTTTATCACCACCATCAGGCATTTCATATTCTCTTGAAGAAAACTTATTACCAGTAATTAAATTTTCAAGTTTTTCTTCAATTTTTTCGTTGTCTATGGAATAATCATACTTGAGGAGAGCAGATAAATCAGTTTTAACAAACATTTCGTATTGCTTATTTAAGCTCTGGTCTACAAAATTCTTGTAAAGTATCAAATATTTACTATTTTCCTTGTCAAAGCTGCGGTTATCTAAAATCCTAAATGGATTTTGAATTATTTTCTGACTACTAGAATACCCAATTTCAAATTTTATTTGCTCTTCCAAGGCTTTTGTCAATGCAAAGACTTTTTTCATTTTTGAGCTCATTTTTTTTTTTTTTTTATTTTATGTTCCCAAAGTTTTCGTAAGAAAATACAGTATACTTCTTCTTCTTTCCTTTTGGTTTAATCACTTTACTAGCTTACTATTTACTTGTAGATTATTCAATTATTCCTGTTTTCTTATTTTTTTGTTGAATGCACGCGATTTAAAGAACTAAGTCACGTGCAAAAGGTATTTTTCCAAAATATCAAAGGCATAAAAAATTTTTGTATTATAGCGGGAAATGGATCCTTTCACGCCAAAAGGCAAAAAAATGCCAACTTGTATTTCGCCACTTCATCGACTGCAATCTTCACACAATTAAAAAACTAAACCTATAGGTAAATAAACCATACATCTAAAGCCCATAGTCAACAAAATATGAACTTTAATAACGGATCACCAACAATTGTTGTTTTGAAAGAAGGAACAGACAAATCACAAGGTAAGGCACAAATCATTTCTAACATTAATGCCTGTTTATCCATCCAAGATATTTTAAAACCAACATTAGGTCCTTTAGGCTCTGATATATTATTGTCAGACCAAACTAATAAGACCATTATTACAAACGATGGTGCTACTATTTTGAAGAGCTTGGATATTGTTCATCCTGCTTGTCAAATTCTAGTTGATATCTCTAAGTCTCAAGATATGGAAATTGGTGATGGTACAACTACAGTTACACTACTAGCATGTGAACTTATGAAAGAAAGTAAGCAGTTTTTGGAAGAAGGGATCAACAGTAATTTGATCATGAAAAGTTACAACATGGCTTTGAAAAAGGCTATTGAATTGATAAAATCAGACTTGAGTGTAAAAATTGATACATCTAATGAAAACGAGGAAGCCTTAAGAGATCTATTGGAAAAATGTGCTAAGACTGCCATGTCTTCTAAATTGATCAACAGCAACTCTAAGTTTTTTGTAAATATGTGTGTAGATGCCATTTTAACTTTAGATAGACAACACTTAGACTTAAATAACGTTGGTATAAAGAAGGTATCAGGTGGTTCTATGGAAGATTCCCTATTTGTCAAAGGTGTTGCATTTGCCAAGACCTTCTCATATGCTGGTTTTGAGCAACAACCTAAGTATTTCACCAATCCTAAAATATTGTCTTTGAATTTAGAATTGGAACTAAAGGCTGAAAGAGATAATGCTGAAGTAAGAATTGAGAAAGTTGAAGAATATCAAAAAATAGTTGATGCTGAATGGAAATTGATCCATGATAAATTGGAATTAATCAAAAACACTGGTGCCAATATCATTCTATCCAAACTACCTATTGGTGATCTTGCTACTCAATACTTTGCCGACAATGGTATTTTCTGCTCTGGTAGAGTCGATCCGGAGGATTTGAATAGAGTTATCAAAGCCGTTGGTGGTTCTATTCAAACAAGTGTCAGTGACTTGAAGCCAGAGCACTTGGGTACATGTGGTATCTTTGAAGAAAAACAGATTGGTAATGAAAGATATAATTTATTCACAGAATGCTCAAACACCAAAACATGTACTCTTGTATTAAGGGGTGGTGCTAATCAAGTTATAGAAGAAGTTGCAAGATCTTTGAATGATGCTTTGATGATTGTCAAAAGAAGTTTGCAATTGAATAGCATAGTTATTGGTGGTGGTGCCATTGAAATGGCTATCTCTAAGAGATTGAGAGATTATGCCAAGACAATTAAAGGAAAGCAACAACTAATGATCAATGCATTTGCTAAGGCTCTTGAAATAATTCCTAGACAGCTTTGTGAAAATGCAGGTTTAGACAGTGTCGAACTTTTAAATAAATTGAGAATGTCTCACAGTGTCAACCAAGGTAAAGATAATGCATTTGTCGGTATTAACTTCCAAATTGAAAACATTGCAAATAACTTTGAATCATTCATATGGGAGCCGATGTCTAACAAAATAAACAGTTTGCAAAGTGCTACTGAAGCTTGTAACTTGATATTGTCCATTGATGAAACAATTACCAATAAGCAACAAGGAGATGAAGGTGGTAATATTCAAGGTATTAGAGGACAAGGTATGGGTATGTAAAAACAGACAAATTGATTTATATAACTATATGTAAAACCATATAAAAAAAAAAAAAAAATTCTTCAACTTTATCATATCAGTTGGAAACTTAACCAAATCTCGATTTAATTAAAACCATATGCTCTATTATTTGATTTTTTTTATCCTCTAAGAGCTTTTAATCTTTGTGCTAGCTTGTCTTCAACATCAGCATCAACACCAACGTCTTCTTTTTCGCTAACTAATGAATCTTCAACTGCTGAGACCTTTGGATATTTCAAATTATTGTTATCTTTGACTTTATTGATCAATTCATTAACTTTATCTTTATCCTCAAACTTTAATGGATCAACACTATTACTATCTGTTACACTTGTTAAAGTCTCAGTATTTAAATCTATTTCCTTTACCTGTTCATCAAACTTATCCATGACCATAGTAATATTTTCTAAGTTCATGTTCTTCAAAGCTATATCTAAGTTGTGTGTAATTTGCATAAATTGACCATTGACTTGTTGCATGATCATTGAAGTATTCAATTTTGAAATAATTATATCCAATTTATTGGTTAGTTTGATCAAGTTAAGATATTCGTTCTTCTTTCTAATGACGTTGCTGGCAAGTATTTTTATAAGCTCTTCATTGTCATCACTGTTGCCTTCACCTAATAGTTTACCAAGTTTTTTTTCATTGGTGCCTGATTCTTTCAAAGACTTGTTGGCTTGTTTGGTTAGTTGCTTCTGAGTAAACTTCAAATTGAACAAAGTGTTCGATAAAGCTTCTTGTTGTCTATTATTTCTTTGCATTTATAAGTAATTTCTTAAACCAAATGTGAGTTCTTTTATCGGTTGTTACTAATTTCTACCTTGTAAACAATTTGTTTAAATTTAAAATTACGATAACACCTTTATCAAAAAAAAAAAAAAAATGTATGTAAGGAAACAGAAAAAACACGTATAGTCCCTAATCATATATTGAGAAATCTATGTATTGAATGATCAAGGTTGTGTCACGTGTAATTCAACTTTTTTCTTCGGATTTAATTGTCACAGACGATTTGATTTTCTTTACTGAATTTAGACAGCAAAATCTTATAAAAATCCCGTTCTAAGAAGTCCAATTTTTTCAGTCTATTTCTGTTTTCACAGTTTTTTTTTTTTTTTTTGACTTAAAAAAAAAGTTACTACCTTCCAAACAAGGAAATTCTATTACTGAAAAATTTCTTTTTTTTTTTGCCGTGATACCTTCTTGGTAGTTTTTTTTCCACCCAATCTGTTGGGGAAAAAAAATGTGTGAATTTTGAAATCTTCACTAATATTCAATACAGTAACTTGTATTAGTCTGCAAATATATTCTCATTTGATACAAAAACACTGTAAAAACCACCCAATAGTAATACAATTTATAATGTCTAGACCACAAGTTACTGTCCAATCTTTAGAAGGTGCCTCCACCTCTTCTGCTGTCCAATTACCAGCCGTTTTCTCTGCTCCAATCAGAACTGATATCGTTCAATCTGTTTTCACCAGAGTTAACAAGAACAAGAGACAAGCTTACGCTGTTGCCTCCAACGCTGGTGAACAAACCTCCGCTATTTCCTGGGGTACTGGTAGAGCTATTGCCAGAATTCCAAGAGTTGGTGGTTCCGGTACTCACAGATCTGGTCAAGCCGCTTTCGGTAACATGTGTAGAGGTGGTAGAATGTTCGCTCCAACCAAGGTCTGGAGAAAGTGGAACGTCAAGGTTAACCACAACGAAAAGAGATTCGCTACTGTTTCCGCTATTGCTGCTACTTCCGTTTCTTCTTTGGTTTTAGCTAGAGGTCACAAGATCGAAAAGATTCCAGAAGTTCCATTAGTTGTTTCTTCTGAATTAGAAAACGTTACCAAGACCAAGGACGCTGTTGCCGTCTTAAAGGCCGTTGGTGCTCACGCCGATGTTGTCAAGGTCATCAAGTCCAAGAAGATGAGAGCCGGTAAGGGTAAATACAGAGGTAGAAGATTCACCCAAAGAAAGGGTCCATTAGTCGTCTACGCCCAAGACAACGGTTTAGTTAAGGCTTTCAGAAACATCCCAGGTGTTGAAACCGCTAACGTTGAATCTTTAGGTTTATTACAATTAGCTCCAGGTGCTCACTTAGGTAGATTCGTTATCTGGACCGAATCTGCTTTCGCTAAGTTAGACTCCATCTACGGTTCCGAATCCGTTGCTTCTTCCAAGTCTGGTTACTCTTTACCATCCAACATTGTCTCCACCACTGACATCCAAAGAGTTATCAACTCCGCTGAAATCCAATCCGTTGTCAGAGAAGCTGGTCAACCAACCCAAAAGAGATCTCACGTCTTAAAGAAGAACCCATTAAAGAACAAGCAAGTCTTATTAAGATTAAACCCATACGCCAAGGTTTACTCTGCTGAAAAGGTTGCTTCCAAGAAGCAAGACAAGTCTGGTAAGGCTGCCTCTGCTGCTTTCTTAGCTACCTTAAACCAAGATTAAGCGTTTTAAATTAAATTTTTTAAACAAAATTTTATTTATTCATTTACTCTTAGCAAACAAAACAAAAACTCCCGTTTTCTGGAAATCTTTGAATCAAAAATCTATTCTGTATATATCGAATTCATTACGTTCATAGGAAGAAGGATTACACTTTTTCTTTTTTTTTTATAAATTACTATTTTTGCATTTTTTTAATATTTTTTTTCAAATATTTAACTTTATATTTTCAATGTTGAATTTCGGCTTATGCATTAATTTTTCTTTTCTTAAATCATCACGGAAAAGCAATCTTTTTCAAAATTAAAGCATCAACTTTGAACTCCATCCAAATACAATACTCTCTGGAACCAAAGTAATGAGGGTTTTGAATTTCAAGATTCAAGCAACTATTAAAGCGCAATTTAAGCCTAAAACTTTTTTAAAATGCTTTCATACGAGTTCAATTACATGTTCCGAAATTACAATTCCATTAAAAGATAAAAGAAATATTGGTATAATTGCACACATTGATGCAGGTAAAACAACTACAACGGAAAGACTGTTGTATTACACAAACAACAAAAAAAGTATAGGGAATGTTGATGCAGGTGATACAACCACTGATTTTTTGAAAGAAGAAAGAGCAAGAGGTATCACTATTCAATCAGCTTGTATTAGTATCTTTACCAAAAACAAATTGATCAATGTTATAGACACACCAGGCCATATTGATTTTTCTTATGAAGTTGTGAAGTCTTTGAAAGTATTAGACGGAGCTGTTTTGATTTTGGATAGTAGTATGGGTGTAGAAGCCCAAACATTAACTGTTTTCAAACAAGCTCACTCATTACCAAAAGTTTGTTACATCAACAAAATGGACTCTATGGGTACAAACTTTAATAAATGTTTGAAAGATATAATGTTGAAGTTGGAATCTAAGCCTTTAGTTCTAACATATCCTATTTTTAGTTTGGACACTGTAGGCTTGAGCAAAGACACTGACGAAGATAAATACAATTCGTACATCTTAACAGAAAATGACGTGAACAATTTGGAGAGTAATGATAAGTTTGTTGGTGTTTTGGATGTAATTAATGGATGCGCAACTATATACAAACCTGCGGATCCAAATTATTTAAAGGTCTATACATACGAACAATTAAATCCTAACTTAAAAAAGAAATTAGAGTTGGCTAGGAATTCCTTGGTAGAGACATTGACATCATTTGATTCCTCGTTGTTGGATTATATCTTAGAATCTGAAATTGAAGATTACGTTAGAGATCCAAAACTAACAGCAAAGGTATTGAATGAAAGTATTAGAAAGTTAACAATTCAAAAAGAAGTTATTCCTGTTGTTTGTGGTTCAAGTTTCCAAAATATAGGTGTACACAACCTTATCGATTCTATCTTAGAATACTTACCTTCACCAATAGATTCTGTTAAGGTTCCTGAAGTTGAATATCAAGGTAAAAAAGTACAGTTGACATATAACCCAAAAAACGATAACCTAGATGTTTTAAAGACTGATAAAATTTCTATGGCTCAAGTCTTTAAAATTGTTAAATACCCAATTCTTGGTAATTTGGTTTATTTCAGAGTTTATTCAGGTTCTTTTACCAATAATTCTAAAGTATTTAACTCCAGTAAATACACACAATTGCTTCAAAACTCTTCTGACTCTAAAAACAGCATCAAGCTAAAGAATGTAGCTAGTGGGTACCCAATCAAACAATTATACTTGATGCAAGGTAATCTACCTATTAAAACAAAGAAGTTGAATGTTGGTGATATTGGGTGCGTTGCTGAAAAGGCATTTATTGACCAGACACAAATTTCTTTAGAAACTGACTTTGAAGACTTGAAGACTTCCAGTATAGGAGCTTTATCCACTGGTGATACCATTATTTCTGGTACAAACGGTATTTCTGGAATTTTAAAGAGTCTACCAACAAAAGACTCAAAATCATATGAAAACTTGTCAACATTGAAAATTACCCCTGTCAGTTCAATTTCCCATCCTTATAAATTATCCATTCAAGTTTTGAAACCAAATAAATTTCATTCTTTGATCACGGCATTATTGGAAATCAGAAGAATTGATCCATCTATAGACTTTCAATATGACGAATTGTTAAATCAAATTGTCTTAGAAGGTTTAGGTGAATTGCATTTAGAAATTGTTGTCAAAAGATTGTTAGATTCAACAGGAGGTGAAGATCCTGGATATGGATTTGGAAATGATTTAGCAGTTGGTGATATCAGTGTCTCATTTATGGAAAAGTTAAAAACTAACTCACAAAATAGCAGCTGGGCAAAATTTGATAGCGAATTAGAAAATCCCACAGATATTGTTTTAGAAGTCTTTGACAAATGCAAATTTGATTATAGGTTTGATAGTTTTGTTTCCAATGAGTCCGAGGAAATACTAGAAGAAATTGAAAATTACAAAGCTAATGGATATGTGGTATTTAATACTGTTAATGATAATGATAACAACTACGTTGTAGTACCTCAAAATCTAATCACTAACTGGAATGAATTCAACCAAATGAGTTCTGAAAAATTCATAACATGTTTACGAGCATCCTGCTTAGGTATTTGCACTAAAGGTGGTTTTAACCATAATTTACCATTAAGATCTTTTGTTTTTGTGCTAAGTGAGGAAAATTTTGAAATTGCCACTGATTTTAACGATGCCAGTAAAATGATTAATTCAATGAGAACAGTGTTTAGTGAACATCTGAAAAAAACTTATAGCAAGAGTGACTTTGAACTTCAAGAACCGTTTGTTGATGCTAGTTTATCAACAGAAGAAAAATACATTTCATCAGTCTCTCACGATCTAACTACTAAAAGACAAGCCATTATAGAAAGCATAGGAAATGAATCCGAGACTACTGATTTTAATTCTGAAAAGGCCAAGTTGGACACCACTAAAGCAATTGAAAACTTTAACTCACTATTATACGTACCAAAATCACAAGTTGGTGATCCTGAAGTGGTCATTGATTTATTAAAAGATATAAATTCACAAGACAGATCGCAAGTAACAAAAACTATTTGCTTCAAAGCTCCAATAAGAAAAATGACTGGATACATGCCAGCTTTGAGAAAACTAACACAAGGCAAGTGTACTCTTGATGTTAGCTTTAAAGGGTACAACACAATTAATCCTAGTGATGTAAGCAATATAAATTTTTAGATATTAAGTCATTTTCTTTGTATATATAAAAAAAAAACTGTAAATAATAATAAAAACATAGTTTTCACATAATTCTTTTTCTTTTCTTTTGAAAAAAAAAAAAAAAGATTTAATAATACACATCATAAAAATTTATACTTGAATCTATCAAAGTTTGTGGTTCACTAAGTATTGACCTAATTCCTCACCAAACAACTTGTATAACCAGTTTTCTTCATCCTTTGTCTTTGGTGAGTAGCAGTGGATGTTTTTGACCAAGTTGATTAAGTCAAAGTTAATTTCCTCGGTAACTCTACTATCTTTTTTATAAGAAGGGTGAGACATGACATACTCTCTTTGCCATGAAGCATCAGTTGGAAGTATTCCTTTAGATCTATCAGAAAGCAATTTGATGTAATAGTATGCTCTGGTTTTAGACTCATCGTCATAGGATTTTAGGTCCTCCCAAGTTTCTGACTTCTTTATAAAGTTTAAGGTTTTTAGTTGGGCATTTACAATGCATGAAATGATACCACTTTCCGGGTTATGCATGATTTGATCTGCAGTCATTGGAGTGGTTTCGCTGGCTATATGAGTTGAATCATTAAAGGCCTTTAATTTAGTAATCCATTCAAATTTGTTTTTTAACAGGGAGTTTCTTTCACTAGCAATATCAAAGTTTGCCCATACTTTACTCATAGGTATGTAAAAGTTAATGTTATTATCAGGATTTAAAATGAATTGAACAATTAAATTCAAAATAAATGCAAATGCGGCATTTTCAAAGTCAGACAGTTGAATTTCCAAAGGTCTGAATTCAACTCTGAAACCAGGTTCAGGCTCACTACCTGAAGATATCTTGTGTGGAACTTTAAATCTCAAACTTTGCCAGTTTGTGGAGTTGATATTTTCGAAATGGTCCATTTCACCATCAACTTCATCAACATTTTCTTCAAAAATGACAATTGGATCTCTGATGAACAGATGAGCAAAGTGTTTTGCCAAGTTTTCATCTCCATTCAATGCTTTATTGACTCTATCAAATACCTTTTCATTTATAACAACTTCAACATCATTAACTTCAGACAAATCCTTAGAAGTTCTGCTAGAACCCAAAAACAAGTCAATTTTAGAGTATCTAGACTTAGCTACTTTCTTCAAGGGAATGTCTACCAACGTGCCTTTATCATCACAGCTAACATTGTAACCCTTAGAATTATCGTGAGTATGGTTGTTTTCTTCATAAGAAAGTCTGGAGTCTACAGAAGCAGAAACAACTTCCCATCTAGTATCCCAATCACTGACATACCCTTTCCAGAAAGGAGAGCCAGCAGATAAAGCAAGCAAGATAGAAGTGAAATTGGCCAACGAGTCGTATAAGTATCTTGCGCTATCCATATCAGGAGCTTGATAAGTGGTTTGTAAACAGCAAGCACCCATACCAAATCCCATCGCATCAATATAAATATGTTGTTCTTCTAATTTGTAAGTTTTTAAGGGGTTTTCAGATTTAGCATTGAAGTGCTTTTCAATTGCTTCAGCATCATCTTTCACAAACTCTACATCCATGTCAAACCATTTTCTATCATATACAGTGTCATCAAACTTAGGGGTAAATTCGTCTTTGTACATTGGAATTTGTAGATTGACTTTTCTATTTCTTCTTTTTCTGATATTAGCAGTCAAAGTAGGAAATCTTGGATGTCTATTGGTGATTTCATCAGGTAAAAACAAACTTTGAGAAAAGATGTTCTTATTTTGCTCGTTTACAAAATCATTACCATTATAGTCGTAATCATATAAAAAATTCTTACTCCCCAATCTAGGATAGTTAGGCATTTCAAGAAGACACAGTCCTCTTTTTTTTAGTAGTTTATCATCCAAGAATTTCTTTCTTTTTACCATGTTAAGCTCAGGTTCTAAGTAAGATTTTAAATCACTGGTTGTGTTGTATGGAAAGTAAGGAGTAGCTTCGATCATGTATCTACCGTATTCAGGATGATAAACTAAATCGTTATCTTTACATTCCTTTTCAAATTCTGTGTTCAATATAGTCAATATATCGTCATTGTCAACAGAAATTTTGTTATTTTTTGCATCGATCAGCAAATATTCCAGTTCATCTCCCCAAAGGTACGGTTTATCTTTGATTTGATCTGCTTTTTCAAGAATGTTTAATAGTTGAGTGATCCCGTTTGTTTTGACTTTTTCTATAAAAGGAATACTATCTTCCCAATTCAAAGGAGTACCTAATGCTAACAGTCCCATATGATTTGCTAATTATAATAAATTCAAACTTCTATTTTATATTATTTTTTTTTTTTGAAAAAAAATGTATATCTGAAATCAAATTTGAAGCTATAATATTATAATAAGTATATTATCTTCGACCTCTGTTTTAGTAATATAAATCCAGTTTAAAATTGCTTTAAAACAGTTCAGTTGATTTGAAGTTCTTTGGTTATATAAATTCCTTTTTTTTTTTTTAAAAAAAAATTTTCACTATAGTAATGCTCTTTTTATTTTTATTCATCAATTCATATCCTCAAGATAATTCCATCGATAGTATAAGTATAGCTTAAATTTTTAAAAAATTTAAAAAAAAAAAAAATTGTTTGTAACTTATTAGGTAATTTGCCCTAGAAAAAAAATATGGCAAAAAACAAAAAAGGAAAAATCACGACGCTAATTAATTTCCTGAGGCTAGTGTTCCGCGAATATTAATGAAAAGTGTGTTATTATATCCGTTTTGGTGATAAAAACAAGATGACTGTAGTGATGACATGTATGTACACATTGTTGTTAACCTAAATTTAGTTATGCAAAAAACAAAACAGAAAATACATATGTGTGTATTTGAAAAAAAGTGTGAGTCGTATGATCTTCAAAAAGATTTTTGCATGTTCCTTCTATAGAGTAGGAATAAAGATTCAAACTTTATGAAAAAGTTAAAGCTCAGATGATGCTTTGATTCTGATAACAAAATTCCGATAAACGAAGGTAAGTAGATAAGAAATGGAGATAACAAAAAAAAAAAAGTGATCTCTATTCATATGAATGAGTAGAAGTTTTTTATCAATGTATTGATGAGAACTTAGTATCGCATATATTAGTTGTAAGCATAACACAGCATTGATAGTTCAGAATCCTAGCGATTGTAAGCACTTATTAGCATACATTGAAAGTTGATATTTGTCAGTTCGAAAAAAAATATGCGTTCAAAAGCTCTGATGTTCACTTTGCAACGCATAATATGGGTTCTTACAGATTTTTAGATAACGCGAAAAAAAAAAAAAAAAATATGCGTTCAAAAGCTCTGATGTTCACTTTGCAACGCACAAAATGGGTTGTTACAGATGTGGAGATAACGCCAAAAAAAAAAAATTTAAACAACAAATTTTAAAACAGCTTTTCGTCAAAGATCAAATACCAAAACCCCTCACCACGGCTTCGTATATCTAATCAGTAGTGTACAGCATTTTATTATTTGAGATTTTAAACGTGATATATGGAAAAACAGCTATAATATGCCTACAATTTTAACTAAAGACAAACTTATCAATGCAGATACAGTCGGTAACAACTTCATATACGTGAATGACAAAGTAAAATACAAGAAGCAAATTACTGTGTTCCCTTTAGAAGAAGTTACCGAATTTCAGCAAAGGTCAAAAGTAAAAAGAAAAGAGCCTTTGCCAGAACCAGGCATTTACTTGAACATCTCTGATGACCAATATCCATTATATTCTAATTTAAAAGACAAGTACAACTTTTTTAAAAATAATTTCAACAAAAAGCTCAAATACACTCTTTTCAAGCCTCTTAATACCAAAAGTGAATACCAAAAAATTGATATCACAAACGATTCTTCATATTACCAACTCATAACTAATTTTGAACAACTTCTACAAAGAACATTGCAGTGCACCATACAGCCCAAGTTGATGAAAAAAGGCAGCAGTGGAACGTACATGATATTCGACTCTATAGACACAAATCCTTCTTTTATTTTCAAACCTATGAATGAGGAGCCATACTCAATAATGCATCAACCTAAATGGCTGAAGTTCTTACAATACAAGTTACTACCTTGGACCTTTGGTAGAGAGTGTCTAATAAATAACGGAAATTACGGCTATATAACTGATTTACAAGTAAGTAGATTAGATTACATGCTGTTTGGCGAAGACACAATTGTTCCATGGTGTGATGTTTGTGTTTTAGATAGTGCAAGTTTTTTTGCTAAAAACTCAGTAAGGACTAATATCAGAGTCTTTTTTAAAGACATTGTCACTGATATTGAACAGAACTACGAACAAAGCATCAACTGGGTTTACTACTGCTTTGTCTTTATAAAAAAGTTTTTTTTAAAAATCTTTAAATTAATAGTATTCATATTTACAGGTACCTTTTCAGGTGAAAGAATTGCAGTACAAAGAAAGTTAGGCTCTCTTCAAGTCTTTGAAAGGGACTTTGTAACTGCTGACGTATTTTTTAAAAATAATCCATTACCTGAACAGGATTTAGAAGATAATGAAACGTTTAATATTTGGACACCAGAACTATTAAATGAATTGCATATAAAGCTGCAAAAACTATTTGTATTAGATTTTTTGATTAGAAACACTGATAGAAATCTAGATAACTGGATGATAAATTACAGTCCAGATAATGAATCAGGCAACAGAATCAAGATCAAGGCTATTGATAACTCTCTAGCAATGCCTTTTCATCATCCAAATTCTATAAGGACTTATCCCTTTGAATGGTTGAATCATTTACCACTGTATATTTTGAAAAAGAAACTAGATCCTGAATTTATACAGGCTTTGATAATGAAATTGAGTAATGATTCATGGTGGGAAAGTTTTAGATTGATCTTTTGGGAATGTCACTCAAGAAGTGGAAAAGTCTTTGTAGCAAATTCAACGGATGCTAATTTTGCCAACTACTATGATAATCCTAACTTAAATTTGTTTGATAATAACAAGTTTAAATTAAATATCGATTATAAAGTAGATCTACAATGGTCTTTGTTAAAAGGACAAGCTTTCCTTCTTTACAAGTTATTAAAAGCTGGTATTAGTGGTATTGAAGTTGATATCATTGACTTGATACAGATGGAAAGATGTTATGTATACGAAGATTCATGCTATTACTACACAAGTAACCATAAAGAGTCGGATAGCACTTTAAAAAAAGAAATCTGGCAATCCTTGGGCTTGGATATAAATGAAATGTTTGACAAATTTGAACGCAAAGATATTATAGCTCCAGAATATGATTTTAATCATAACTGGGACTTATTTTTAAAGGGCAAAATTAGTGACGAGCAATGGTTGAATTTTCTAAGAACATCTAAGTATCAGAAAAAGGGGGATGGATTAGATGTGCTAAATTTACAAGCCAACATCGATAACTTGGAAGACATTGAAGACGTATCTGATTTAGATGCTTCAGAATCGTCAGAATTAATCAACGATACTCCAAATAAATTTGTGATTGCTTCTTCGATTAACTATGATACATCATTGATATCGGAATATTTTTACGATGCTGTGTCTAGTATCAATAACCAAACAGATGATAATGCCAGTGAAAATGACCCAATGATTAATGCCAGCACCCATTATGAATCTTTTCCTATTGATGTGCCCATCTACAAAGGGAATGACAAAGAAATTTTGGCTGAATCCCTACACTCAGTGCTTTCAAAACCTTATGAATCAAATAAAACTAGTATCATTAGTGGGTATGGGGCTTGTATTAATCCAAATGAAGAATCAAGTAAACCACCTGAATATGAAATATTTTACATCGATAGATTAGAAGTATGTAAAGAACCAAAGGCGTTATTCAAAACATGGTAATATATATAT
>ERZ794949.39-NODE-39-length-48994-cov-182.353930_pt1 | contig 48994 bp, 27 predicted proteins | sample MGYA00511363_ERZ794949 | MGnify/ENA primary metagenome ERZ794949 (study PRJEB30137, sample SAMN04331402) | food metagenome | isolation source: T1 must sample point D1 replicate B | place: Australia: South Australia ...
CAATTATTCAGCTACTTTTATATAATTATTGATTGCTTATTTATTACTTCTAATAAATAAGCAATCAAAATTAAAACTTAAAAAAAAAAATTGTTTTTGAAAAAAAAATGTTTACATTTTGATTTTAATCAACTTTTTTTTAATTATAATTAATTTTTTTGATTTTATTATTTGTAATCAGAAAAGTATTAATTTAACAAATTACTTAGTTTAAAAATATATAAAACTATTTACAAGGGCGTTTTATCTTTAACGGCGCCATCCACTGTCATTAAGTCACTGAGAGGCCATTTTGATATAACTGTACTGTTCATTGTATTAACTAATTTTGTTTTTTCGTACATCTTTAACCCGGCCCATCCTATCATTACAGAATTATCTGTACATAAATGCAGATGTTTAGGATAATACATTTTGTTGTTTAATTGCCTCTCACAATATCCTCGTAAATACATATTAGCAGATACACCTCCAGATATCACCAAAGGTAATTTTTCAAGCTCTGGAGTTTCTGCGAATTGTAATTTTATCTTATCCATGATATGCTGGAAATGCACATGCTGGATTCTATATGCCCACTCGGCCTTTTCAAAGTCTGTCAATTCGTCTACTTTTATCACTTTTTTGTTTATATGAGAACGAAGTTGTGAATCAAGTCCTGAAAAACAAAATTTTTTAGCATATACGTTTTCACCTTTTGCCAGTGGTTTGGTAAACGGATTCGATGCTCTTGCTAATTCTTTGAAATATTTGGGGTCATCCAAAGGTAAATTTTGTGATTGAATAAACAATTCCATTTCCTTGGCTATCATATCCCCTTTAAACTTCAAAAGTCTAGCACATTTATCTAGTGAGTCACCTACAGCTTTTTGTCCTTCCATGTCAATTAAAATTGTATGTTTCGTTATGTTTTCAGTTAGCACCAATTGTGTATGTCCACCTGAAACTAACAGCGACAAAAATGGTTTTTCTAATAGTTCTGGAAATTCCATTGAGCTTGTTAATAAATGTCCTAGCATGTGGTGCACACCTACAAATTTCAATTTTGGATTTGCTACAGCCAAGCCTTTGGCAAATTGATATGACGCTGTTAAACAAGTAGGCATACCAGGCCCTCGGGTAACACAAATCATTTTTATGTCTTCACCATCAAGCTTTGAATTGGTTTTACTCAACGCATCTTGTACTAATATTGGAATTGTTGCCAAATGATGAACTGTAGCTAAGTTTGGCTGGACTCCACCTGATTTTATCACGTCCGCTAATGTTTCTTTTTTGTTGTATAGTACTTCTCCTTTGTCTGATATAATAGAGACACATGAATCATCACATGATGACTCCATAGCTAAAACTTTGTACTGCCTTTTAGACAAAGCACAAAAGTAATTTCTAAATTTGCTAACATATACCATCTTGCAAAGCACTGATCAGTGGTTGCTCAAAAGGTTTTTGCTGATCAGATGATTCGATGACCTTGCTGTCCTAGAAGCTTCTTAATTGGTTTTTTCTTCATTTTTCAAAAAAAAAAAAAGGAAAATTCGGATTTAATCAGATATGAAAAACTGAAGAAATTAAACCATTTTTAACAAACTAAAAGTCAAATGACAAGACATCTAGAAACTAAACTATATACCTATGAACTATAGATTTTTGACAAAAAATAAATATTTCAGCTTTTATATCGAGTGATATGCTCGTGAATTTGTATATATCATAATATATTGGTCATAATTTTGGACACGATGTTTTTATCTTACATTAACAACATCTTTCTTGGATCTTCAATCAATTCCTTGACGGTTCTTAAGAAAGTAACGGCTTCTCTACCATCCAATAATCTATGGTCATAAGTCAAAGCTAAGTACATCATAGGTCTAGAAACAATTTGACCATTAACAGTTACTGGTCTTTCCTTGATACCGTGTAAACCTAAAACAGCAGTTTGAGGCATGTTGATGATTGGAGTACCGTATAGAGAACCGAAGACACCACCATTGGAGATAGTGAAGGTACCACCGGACATATCTTCTAAGGTTAATTTACCATCTCTGGCTTTCTTACCCAATCTAGCAATTTCAGCTTCAACTTCTAAGACAGATAGAGATTCGGCGTTTCTAACAACTGGAGTAACTAAACCCTTTGGAGTGGCAACAGCAATAGAACAGTCAGTGTATTCTCTGTATACGATTTGGTCACCACTGATGTAAGCATTGACGGCTGGAATATCTTTGGCAGCTAAAGTACAGGCTTTAGTAAACAGACCCATGAAACCAAACTTCATGTCTTTGTTTTTTAGAATTTCATCCTTGTATAATTTTCTCATTTCCATGACAGCAGACATATCAACTTCATTGAAAGTGGTTAAAGAAGCAGCTGTGTTTTGGGATTCTTTTAATCTTTCAGCAATTCTTAATCTCATTCTGTTCATCTTGACATATGTTTCGTTTCTGCTGAAAGCGGCACTTGGGGCAGCAGTTTCTGGAGCTTTCTTAACTGGTTCGGCTTTCTTGACTGGTTCAGCTTTCTTTGGAGCAGCTTCTACAGGCTTTTCTTCAGCTTTTGGAGTTGGGGCTGGTGCTGAAGCAGCTTCGGAAGAACCGGAAGATTCACCACCTTCACTAATGATAGCTAATTCAGCATCAACAGTAACGGTATCTTCAGGCTTGAATAATAATTCCTTGATGGTACCAGAAACAGGGGCATTGACTTCAACATCAATCTTATCAGTTTCAATGGTGGCTAAAATTTCATCTTGTTGGATGAAATCACCAACCTTCTTGGAGAAATCTTTTAATGTACCTTCTGTGATGGATTCAGCCATTTGAGGAACCTTAACAGTGACGTTCTTACCAGAAGCAGCAGGTTTGGATTCAGTCTTTGGAGCAGGCTTAGATTCAGAAGAAGCAGACTTTTCAGCAACTGGAGCAGAGCTGCCAGAGGCTTCATCATCTAATATGGCTAATTCTTCACCAACAGTAACTGTATCTTCTGGGTTGAAAGAAAGCTTGGTGATCTTACCAGCGGCTGGAGAGTTGACTTCGATATCGATTTTATCAGTTTCGATGGTGGCTAAAATTTCATCTTGTTCAATGAAATCACCAACAGATTTGGTGTAAGCCTTTAAGGAACCTTCGGTTAAAGATTCAGCCATTTGAGGAACCTTGACGGAAACAGCCTTGAAAGATTTCAAGGTGACATTGGATTGTATCAAAGTTTTTCTTAATTGAGCAGCACTTTGTTGTTTTATAACTGAAACAAGAGTAGATCTAGAGAACATTATTAGTCTTTTTGTTTTTGTTTTGGTGTTATTGATTTAGATATGAAATATTTCTACTTTGGGTATTTCAACAATAATATATCTATGGTTGACTTTGAAAAATTTTTTTTTTTAAAATAGTAAAGTTTATGATAACCAAAAGGTAGAATTTTCTTATTTATGATAAATGAATTGTTATATCTGGTTAAGAAAAGAAAAATTTCAAGATACTGCTAAATGTTATAATTATACTAAGTGCTTTAAGCCTATAAATATCGTTGACAGTATGAAAAAGAAATGTTAAGGGAGTAAATGGAATATGTGTTTTTACCTTGGCAAGCTAATTGGGAGAACCCACAGGGCCTTGGAGGGGAAAAAAAAAAAACTAGTTGTACCCGTTTCTTTTTTCTATTTTTTTCTGAAGTTATAAATCCTAATATCGGGAGCGTGAAATATATATTCTGGAATATGATTAAGAACTAGTTTTTTGGGGAAAGATAATCATCATTGAGAGTGTATGAGAATTGAGTTATGACTCATGTGGAATGTTGGTTATAGATTTGTTTTTTTATTTATTTATTATAACACAAAAACTATATTATTTTAAAGTTTGTGACTAAATATGATAACTTTTTATTCATGACTCCAGATTCTTAAACAAGTTTAATTGTAGGTTGTTAACAGTGTCAAAAGTTGTGAAAAATACTGCTCATGAGGTGTTAATTTCAAATCTTTTTAATTAACAAAAAAGCTGAGGATATTGTCAAAAAACAACAGCTATCCATTAACATGCTATGCCTTGCTATTGATTGTGACCGCATGTATTAGCATTCCATTTTCGTACAACTGTGCGGCTGAAGCATGTTTTCCTCTAGATGATTGATTATTTCAAGTTTTAAAAAATTATTCACTTATATGTATGCTTTCACGTGATCCAAACGCGTAACACAAGATTTCTTTTTTCTTCATTTTTCTTATAAAGAAAATTATTGAATTTTAAAGTTACTGCCAAGCCATTATGATATAAACCATCTAACAAAAAAATAAATAGCAACAAGCCTCTATATTATTCTCAAGCTACTAATCATATCTTCAACTGCATATTCTACTATGAAGAAAAAACTCAAACTGAAATCAAAAGTTGACTCCTCAAAGTTTCTATACAACGAAGATTTACACAAAGAAGAATATGATGGCCAGAATACCAAATTAGAACCAAATATTGTGGACTTAGAATTCAATTCTAGTTTATCTCCAGAAAAAAAGCCCCAAACTTTGAGCAAGAAGAAAAATAATACAAAATCAAAGAAATTATTTAAGCTAAGAAGAAACGGAAATACAGATCAAGATAGTCAGACAGATGCAGAGAAGGTTTACTCCAAAGTGAATTTGGATGACTATAGATCTCAATTTCAGCTTTCGTATGATAAATTATCACAAAAGTACTATGATGCTCTAGACTCTCCAAGTAAAATACCGGATATATACGAGAGTAGCACTGATGAAGATAGAATTTATGATGATAAAAAACGCATAAAACAAGAGGACATATGTGATGGAAATGACTCTTTACTGTCGGAAGATATAATACTTCCTTCTCAACAAGATGTAGAAGTTGTAGTTTACAAAAAAAAAAAAAATCTTTTTAATGAACTTTATTACACCGATTTTAAGCCTTTTAGTGCTTCTGAAAATGATATTGAAAGCAACAAATTGAGAAAAACCAATTCCGTCATCCCTATGACATTGTCTCAAGTTTTTGAAGAGTCTTCATCAGAAGAAATAGAAGAGGTCAACTTGGTAGACTCTTTTATTGAAGTTTCTGAAGAAATTGTCGTTTCCGATGACAGCAATACAAATGACCTTGTATTATTAAAACAAAATGATGTATTGCACCACGATAATGGTAAAACCGAGGATGTTAGGACATTAGAAAAAACGGATCTTCTTATAATCACATCTGATGATAGTGATAGTGAACCAATCATTATGCAATCTCAATTTAACTCGCCGACCAAATACAACTTAGAAGTCTTACCTTCCACTGTAACTGACACAGTTGAAACAAAAATGAGTTTAAATGAGATTAATAGCATGATGACTGATGAAGGAATCATCTTCAATAACAAAGATCTTTTAAGCATTGTGAGCAATAATGACGATGTGAAGCAATTTTTACTAAATAGCTCCTATAAACTAGATGAACAGATTTTGACTCATTTAACCAAACAAAAGAATATGAGTTTATTGAAGTATGAGCTCTTTGAAATTTTCGAAAAGGGTAAACCCATGCTTGTTTACGACAATATTTTTAAGACTATGAAAAAAATGATCTACCAAACAACTCTGTCTCAATCGGAAAACGATGAGTTTACACAAATTGTTTTAGGACTAAGCCTAGGCAGAGTGTTTAATTTTGAATATTTTACCACAATATTAATAAAAAAGCTCTGTGAAGTTGATGATATTGATTCCTTGAAGATCAAAGCTTTATCCAAGTTGATCCAGCCGAAAAATTTAAAGTCTCTGTATGAAAAGAAACTTGGAGCAAACTTTGAAATGGATTCAAAAAAGAAGTAATTGATTAAACCTGTAGGTTATCTAGTGACAAATGCTTGGACGCGTTCGAAAAATTTTCTTGCAATTTTTCACTTAGAGCATTTTATATGAGTGAAAAAAAATTATACACACACATATTGCTTCTTGGGGGAAAACATATAGCCGGCAAAGTTTCATATAGAAAAAGAATTGTTTACGGAAAACATCAAAAAAAAAAAATAAATAAATTTAAATTTAAATTAAAAAAAGAGCTTTTCAATAAGGATCTTTTGTGAGAGGAATAATTTGCTAGATAAATGACCAACGAAGCATATCTGTAATATTAAATACTTTATATAAATTTAAACATAATGACTAACAATGAAGACTCAGTTAACCCTGTAAAAAGGAAAAAGAGTTTGAAGAACATACTTTCTAAAAAGGATAACGTCAACACTGAACAATTGGAAAATTTGATCACAGAAAATAAAAAACTTCAAGAAGATAAGCTTTTGATTGAACAAATGAATAAAGAATTAAAACAGCAGCTAATTGAAAAAGAACAAGAGGTTTTCGTGGATCAGGCAAATAACGTTGTTTTGACAACTAAAAATTATAATGATCTAGTTAACAATACGATCGAAAGATTGGGTAAAGACGACATCTGTTCTTACGTAAGAAACAAATACAAAATGAAAGTGATTTCAAATGCTGAATATAATGTACTGAGTAAACCAGTTGACGAAAGCTACTTAAAAAATGAAGCTTCTCACCTAGGATACAAGCTATTGGAAAGACAAGATTACGATTATATGAAAAGTAAAATGGAGACACCTGATGAACAAACAATAAGAAAAACAGTTGACAAATTGGGTTTATCTATATTGTCTACAAAAGAGGTGGAGCACTTGAAAAATCCAACTAAAGCAGAGATGGAAAAAAAGTTAAAAGCTTTAGGGTTTTCAGTAATAAATGAAAATGCCAACCTAAGACACAGTAATTCTGATATTTCACAACATTCTAATAATGCCATAACTCCACCTCACTCCAAAAACAACAGCATATCTAATGCTAATTTGAACAGTGACTCTAATAGAAACAGTGGATTTTATAACCTAAGAAATTCCTCTAGAAATTCCCTCAACAGTTCAAGAGTTTTAGCAAGCAGAGATTTTTTTGAGCAAGTTATTAAGGAAGAAAACTCTAGTAATGATGTTGTATTAGAAGCTGGTAGGTCATTAGGCTTTGTTAGACTATCGCAAGAACAATACAAAAAACTATTAGATGGTCAAAGAGACAAGATCTTAACCAAAACTGACATTTATTCTGGTGCTAAGGATTTCCAATTGACTGTATTGCCTAATGAAGAATACAAGCAACTTTTGAAAAATAGAAAAAAAAGACAATCTATGTCATTTGAAGATTTAAATGAGTATGCTAAGAAATTCAAATTAAAATTGAGTTCTATATCTAAAGACGAAACTGTTCCTATTAGCGATACTGATTCATCAACTTCAAGCAAAAGAGCTTCTAGAATTTTTTCACCTCTTAATGATGATAATTCTAATGTTGATGTTGATTCTAAAACGCTATCACGCCAAACTTCCAATGTTTTAACTTTTGATATAATAAAAGACTGGTGTAAGTCCAATAACTATAAATTAACTAGTGGCCAAGATTTTGATCAAAAAGTTGAAGAATACTGTAAAGAAAGTCATCAGAAGCTAGTTACTGAGGAAGAATATCAACAAATAAAAACACCAGGAGTCATTTCTTTAGAGCAAGTTAAGGAATATGTCCATAAAAACGATTTGAAATTACTGCCTCAAAATCATTATGACGCATTAAAAGCAAAAAAAGATGGAAAGTTTTTAGCTGACTATGAAACTCCTGAAATTATTGAGCATTTGAAATCAAAGAATGCAAATATTCACATTACTGATAAAGAAACCATTTTAAATTTGAACAAGCAAGTCAAGCAATTAGAAGAAAAAGAAGTTTCTTCTGAGGAGGCCAAATTAGTTTTACTGAAGACACACCATGTTTTAACCGATGAGGAGTTAGAAAATCTCAAACTAGAAAATAAGAATGCTTTTACTTTTGAAGATATTAACAATAAATTTCCTGACTATACCGTGATTCACAATGATGATTATGATGATTTGAATACTAAGTTAGATAAAGCCATTTTAATGTCTCAAAAAAAGAAAAGTTTAGAAGATATCCATGAAGTTGTTGAAAAAGAGTTTCCACAGTATGAACTTATAAAGAAAAATGAAATCAAAGATTTGATCGAAAATACCAAGAAACTAGAACAAAATCAGAATAAAAAACCTAAAACTTTGGATGAAATTGAAGTTGAATTAAATGAAATTTCTCCAGATCACATGGTTGTTAACAGAGAAGAAATGTTTAAAGCATTGGAAGATAATACCATGTCATATGAAGATTTAGTTACTGTTGTTAATGAACAATATCCTGATTTGGTATTGGCTAAAAAGGATTTTTTACAAACTTATGAAAAGGATATGAAGGAACTTGAAGAAGAGATTACCCAAACTCATCAGAAAGAAATTGGAAATGTTAAAGCCAATTACGAAGATGTGATAGATCATTTAAAGGCTGAAATTTTGGCTTTGAATTCTTTGGAAAATTTACAAGAAATTGTTAAATCTAAGTTCCCTGAGATGGCTTTAATTGAAAAGGATGCTTTGAATAATGCTAATAATAATAATATCAAAACTGTTGATAATATAGAACACTTATTATCTGAAAAATTCCCACATATGACTCTAGTTGAAAAAGATGATTACAAAGCCAATTTAGAAGAATTGGCTAAATCTATACAAAACAATGAATTTTTAGTTGAAGATTTGGAGACTTGTAAAGAAAAGATAAAATATTTGGAAGAACAAGTTAATGATCTTGATAAATTGACAAATTATGTAAATACCAATTATCCTGGTAACAGCATTGTTTCTGATGAACTATATTCTACTATTACAGAAGATTTAAGTACTGTTATGAAAGACCATGAAGGAGCATTGAATGATTTGAAAGAAGCAACTTCACAACATGAAGCTTTAGTTGAACAGTTGAATGATCTTTCTGCATTAAAAGAAATTGTTAATAATAAGCATCCTGGACATGATATCATTTCTACAACAGAAGATGCCTTGAAAGATCATGTGTCTTACTTTCATCCGACACTATCTGTTATTGAATCTGACAAGTTGAAATCTATCAGAGAAGCTGGTAATAACCCTGTTGAAGCACTTGATGTGGAAAAGATTAAAGTTGAAGATGTAAATGTCTTAGAAAGAATTATAGAAGAAAAGCATCCAAGTAAAATGTTGATATCCAAACAAGAACACGAAGATTTAGTTGAAGCTGTGTCTTCAAAAGCTGAAAAATCAAAAGAAAGCAATTCTGAGCCTATCATTCAATCTCATGGTATCACTGAAGATGATTTGAAGAATCCTGAGTTTGTTAAATTATCTGCTAATAAAATAGGTCTAGATGTTATTTCTCAAGCTGATATGACTGATATGAGCAATCATTTTGCTGAAATAGGTAAACAACAAATTCAGTTAAATGAACTTGAAAAGATTGCCCGTATTAAGTTTAATGCTCATGTTTTGAGTGTTGAAGCATTAGAAAACTTAAAGAAAAATCCAGAAATTAATTTGAACTTGTTAACTGAAACCGCTGAAGAATTCGGATTGATTTTAATGTCAAATGAAGAAGCCGAAAATCTTAAAAACGCATCATTTGCACAGACTACAGTAAATCATGAGTTAAGTTTGGAAGAAATAGGTGACGTAGCAACTAAAAACGGGCTAGCTGTTATTCCTGTAGATAAATTTGATGATTACCAAAATTTGAATTTGAACAGAGAGGCTAGAAGAAATAACATGGTTTTATTGAGTATTGAAGATTACACCAATTTAACTACTAATCAATCAGTGGTAAATGATAGCAATTACAACAATACACATGCCAATTTGAATGATTTATTAGAGGAACCTGATTACCAAAAGGAAGATTACGATATGGAACATAAGAATGATGACTTTGAATTCAATAATTCTGAAGCTGTTCCAGATGTTCATATGAATGAAAAGTCATTTGAAAGAACAAAGGCATTTTTAAATAACATTGAAGATGATACTAGCAGCTTGAGTAAAGTTGAAACTCAAGAAAGTAAGGTCGTGTTGACTAAAAACGTTTACACGGAATTGCTTGATAGACCAGAAATGACTAAAGAATTGTTGGTTCAAAAAGCAAGAGACTATGATATGATTGCTATTGATTTAGAACATTTTGCAGAAATCACCAAAGCTAACATGAAACAAAACATGAGTGTTCAAGATGCTATGATATTGTTACAAGATAAAGGATATATTTCATTGCCTAGCCAAGACTATGAGAATATTATGAACCCAAGTAAAGATGAGGTAGCCACGCTAGCATACAATAAATGGAATATGGTTTTAGTTGAAAGAAGCAACTCATTAGCAACAAGAAACTTACAAGACAAATCTAGAATAATCAGTGGTAATGGAAGTAGACATGCATCTTTGATTCAAATACAACCATCTGTTTCTAACAGTGGAAATAATACATTCAATAATGATACAAGTTTCAATAACGGCATGTACGAATCCGATCAAAATAAAGAAAATGGTCCATATTTGTTCCAACCGTTCCAGCACCAAAGAAAAAGATCATTGATGGTCCATCAACAAGAAGAAGTTAATTTGGTAGATGAAGCTAAAAAACAAAATATGTTGTTGATTCCTCAAAACATGTATTTGAGAGACTTACACCAAATACCACCATTAAATGCTTCTGGCAAGGACAATGGGTTGCTATTGGTTGAAAGAAATCAATTAGAAGACCTGATAATGAATGAGAAAACAAAACAGGTTGAAGCACCTGCTAACAATTCTGCAATGACTCATGAAACCGAGGTAAACACTATTGAAAGTAGAGGAAAGTTCCAAAACGATAAAATCATTATCAGCTTGACACAAACTGTTATTGGTGAGTATTTATACAAATACTACAATAGATTTGGAAACATGGGTAACAAACCTAGACATGAGAGATATTTCTGGATTCATCCATACACAATGACTTTGTATTGGTCTTTGAAAAATCCATCTAAAGACGGACAACATGTATCATCTGATTCTGGAAGCAACCACAAAACCAAAGGTGTTGGCATTGTTGGAGTTGAGGTAGTTGATGATCCAAATCCATATCCACCAGGATTGTACAACAAGTCCATTGTCATATTGACCAGCGATGGGAAGAATGTCAAGATAACTTGTCCTACACAACAAAGACATAAAGTATGGTTAAGATCTTTGAAGTATTTGCAAAACGCAGCAAACTCTAAGGGAGACGATGGAGCTGGTAGTATTTTAACAGATTCAAGAAGTGTCCATGGATTTGAAACTAGAGGAAATAAACGATTATCATTTTCCGGCATGAGACAACCTAGTAATGCTTACGAAGGACGTGGAAACAACAGAATGACCCCAGAAACTGAGCAACACCCCAAATTTTTTGTTAACTCATTGAAGTAAAAACATATATATGAATTATTGCTTTCTAATAAAGCAGTCAATATTTGAACGGCGATGGCCGACTAAACTACTGCTAAGCGTAGTGTTTGTTATCCGAATTGAAGGATTTGAAAAAAAAAAAAAAAACGTATGTTTACTATCTCTCCGCATAAGTTTATTACTTTAGTAAACAATCTAAAGGAAATTTTTCTGAGACATAAGACAAAGAATAATATTTCGAGTATAAATCTTCCTTCAAAATACTATACTCTTATATTGAATATTTTGTCAGTTCTAATTATTTTGTTGATTTTCTTATTATCTTTGTTTTTTAAAAAAAAAAACAATTGCTTATCTTCGTTTTCCGATACCGCTTTATCAGAGACAAATTGAAATTGTTAGCCTTATAAGCGGATGAGTTAATTTTGCTTCGTCTCATGTTGTTCTTTTTTTTTTTTTTTACACCTGTCCTTGTTTGAACAGCACATGTATTAACTAAGCTCAGAATCGTATTTAAACAGGAAGTAGCATTTCGGCTTGAATATATACATACATATATATATATATAGCGATAAACAAAGCTATCAGAAGCTTAAAAGATTAAAATAGAACCAACCCAAAATGGAAAAAAATTATTCTGATGATTTAAAGTCAGAGTTTGATTACGATCCTATTGAATATACTGCTAAAAAGTCTATTTTCAAAAAAATATGTTTAATTACCGCTAAAGTTTTCACTTTTGTATTTGTATCTCTATTTTTACTGTACAAATGCAACAGCGAACACATTAACTCATTCATTCTTAAGCCATTAAGCATTCCAGATGATGTTGATTTAACAATCACAAGATTTTTGAATGTTTTAACCACAACCAATGAAGCAAAGGCTAGATCCCGTGAACTAACTTTAAAACCACATTTGGCTGGTCATGATTTGCTTGATGTTGATTCATCCTCTATTCCGTACATTATATCTAAGTTTGAAGAATATGGATTGAATGTGTACAATGAGTCATACAATGTTTCATTGAACACACCAATCAAAACAAGTTTGCAACTGTTTGGCAAAGAATTGTCTCACAGCAACTCTTCTGTCTATTCTAGTAATACTTCTAAACTTCTATACGAGGCTTCTTTGTTTGAAGATGAATTACCTGAAGATCCATATCCAGAAACTCCTATATACAAAGGTGGATGGCATGGTATGTCTAAAAACGGTACTGTTGAAGCTCCATTTGTCTTTGTTAACTATGGTACTTTAGAAGATTTCAATTTGTTAAAGAAAAACAATGTTACAACTAAAGACCATGTTTGTATTGCCAAGTATGGTAAAATCTACAGAGGCTTGAAGGTCAAGTTTGGCCAAGAAATCGGTGAATGTTCAGCTGTTGTTTTATACTCAGACCCTGGTGATGATTACTACAAAATCAAGGATGGTTACAAAGCTTATCCAGAAGGTCCGGCAAGAAATCCATCATCTATACAAAGAGGTTCCGTTTTGTTTTTGAGTGACTTAAAAGAAAATGTTACTGACTTTGAAAACATTGTTCCAAAGATTCCATCTGTTCCATGTTCTTATGCTTCTATCAAGCCTATTTTAGAACAACTAAATGGACATGGGTTGACTTGTGATAAGATCAGTGCATTAAGTAAGGACAAGGATTGGTGTAATGGTGCTATTGAAGGTTTGGACTACTCCACTGGTCCAGCACCTGCTCATTTAGGATTAACTTTAAAAGTTGAAAACATCCAAGATTACGGTGTCAAAACCATATACAACATTATCGGTAACTTATCTATTGGAGTAGGTGAACCAAAAACTGAACGTGGATATATCTTGATTGGTGCTCATAGAGATACTTGGTCTGCTGGTGGTGCTGATCCAGAATCTGGTACTACAGTTATTTTAGAAATTTTGCGTTCTTTGAAGTTCTTGCAAGATACTTATGCTTGGTTACCAAAAACAAACATTGTATTTGCTTCCTGGGATGCTGAAGAATATGGTTTAATTGGTTCAAGTATTTACGCTTCAACACATGCTAAGGACTTAAAATCAAATGCCTTGGCTTACTTGAATGTTGATGTTGCTTGTTCTGGTTCTTCCTTAAGTGTTCAAAGCTCTCCACTATTAAATGAAATTATTAAAAAATCTTTAGCCAGAGTAAGCTATCCAAGAGACCCATCTTTGAATTTGTATGAACACTTCTTTGGCCATCATGAAAGAATTGGTTCTTTAGGTTCTGGTTCAGACTACACTGGTTTCTTAGAACACTTGGGGATCCCATCTTTAGACATAGGATTTGCCGCAGGTCCTGAAGATCCCGCTTACCATTACCATTCTAACTTCGATTCATACTATTGGATGTCCACTTTCCAAGATCCAGATTACAAGTATCACAATGCCATATCACAAGCTATGGGTGCTATGCTTTTGGAGTTGAGTGAAAATGAATTAATTCAATTTAAAACTCATGAATATTTGGAATTAATTGATGGTTTCTATTACAAAATTGCCGAAGAAGTTCCAGAGGAATGGTACGACTTTACCCCATCCCATTCCCATAAAAAGTCTAAAGGTCATGGTAAGAAAAAAGGAGGTTGTCATAAAAACGGTAAATACAAGAAGGAAGATCATGTAGACAAGAAAGAAGAGAAGGAGGAAAAGACTACTGATAAGAACTTTGATAACAAGAAAGAAAAAGAAGAAAAGAATGCTGATAAGAAAATGTATAACAAAAAAGAAAAGAAGGCCGATAAAAAGATGAAGAAACATGCTCTAAAGTCAAAAGAAAGTGAGAAACACAAAAAACATGATACTAGCAAAAAGGGTAAGAAGCCTCACAAAGGCAAGCATCCAAAGAATGAAAAACCTTTAATTGAATTGATGAATGATGTTTACGACAATATTTTGGTTAAGAAAAATGCCGCCTTGAAAATTGATTATAAGTCTGATAACTTAAACTTGGACTTAAAGAATATTGACTGGTTACCTTACTGGGACCAAATAGCTATCAAGTATAGAATTTTAGGTCAAAACATGGCATTAAAGTACTTTGAAAGAAAGTTTTTGGATAAAGAAGGTTTGAAAGGTAGATCATTCTTCAAGCATGCAATCTATGCCGCTGGTCACAACTACGGGTATGCTTCTAATGAATTGCCAGGTTTAAGGGATGCTTTAGATGAATCAGAAGTTGCTGAATTTTACTCTTGGTTAGAAAAATTGAATTTGATATTTAAGTAATGATTAAATAAAAGAAAATAAAAATATTAAAATAAGAAAAATAAAATAAAACTAGGTAAATTGAATTAAAAATTAAAATAAAATAAAAAGATTACTAAATGGAAATAAATAAATAACAAGGATATATATGAAAAAGAAAAAGTAAACGTAGTAAAATAACATTTTGAAATTGAATAAACAAAAGACGATTTTTGGTTTACCAATTGTTGACTTTACCAATGTATTTAACATTTGCAACCCATTTCTTATTGGTTTCGCCATTTTCAATTTCATTTTCTCTTACATATAAATGTCTAGAACTATCAGAAGTCATATCAATTTTTGAATAAGATTTGTCTTCAGCAGAAGCATGCTTAAATTGGCATCTATCACCATATCTACAATATCCAGTTTTGCTAAATTTTTTGCACAATTTAGTTTTAAATTTATTGTTAACAGTTCTAACATTCAATTCTCTAATTCCGTGAGCGAATTGACATTTTTCGTTGTATGGGCATTGATTAGTTAAAACAAATTTTGTACACAATTCTGTTTTGAACAATGATTTATTTGTTTTGTTGTTATCTTGCTGAATTTGAGGTTTGTTTACAAATCTTTCTAAAGAAGGACTTTGTTTTTCAGTATGGTAATAATTGTTCAATTGATTTAAATATACCGTACTAGATTCACTTACATTGTCGCTGTATCTTCTGTTGTCCATATACATACCATCAATGTTGTTCTTGTAGCTGAGAAGATCATCATTTAGGTATTGATTGCTTTGATACTTGTTGGAGTTATTTTGGTTACTATAATAATCAAAAACATTTGTGTTGTTAGAGGTATTTAAAATGTAGTTTAGTTCATTGATTTGGGAAACGTTACTGTGTAGTGTAATATCACTGTTGATACTCATTGCTGATGAATTAATGTGTTGATGGTTGTTACATAATTACATCTCTTACTGAAATCTGAAATAAATCATAGTCAATTATCAAACTTCATCCTCAATATGTGCTCCTTATATATATACATCAATTGTTAATGATTTTAAAGGTGCGTATAATCGCTCAATCTAGAGTCATGATAATTCTTTCATGAGTTGAATAAAAAAAAAAATGAGATATATCAAAAACGGGTGCAAATCTAACGCCTAGAAAAGTCATATTAATTGCACCTTATTTTTCCGTTTCGCTTCCTTTCTTTAAGAAGGTGGCACCCATCTTTATTATTTTAATGGTAAATTTACACCAAATAAAGGTGTAAACGGTGTAAAAATAATATAATGAGTGATTTGTGTTTATTTTTATCAATTTTTTTTTTTTCCGATAAGTAATTAGGGTTACAGATATGACTATAAATTAAAAAAATTGAGGAAATAGAAGTGTTTAAAGGTTGCACGTGTTTCCAATGCCGCCGCACATTATTTGCAAAAGATTTTCATTAAAATATCTCCGATAACGGATATTCGTATTTAGGAAACAATGAATAAAAGTGATGTATATGTAGATAAGTATACATTGTCATTTGAAGCAATAAAGATAGTACATTATAACATATATTATTGCTCAATTACAACTACAACACTTAAATATACTAAATTACAATATACATTTTTTTTTTGATCAGATTCAACTGTATGTACATGTGCTCAAATCATTAGTCGGGAAGTTTTTCACATGGGTTAATTATCTGCTTAATTCTTATTATGATATAATATTAAAAATAATCTTAACTTTATCTAAATACTTCATTTGTGCAAGTTAATTTTCATATGTCTCATCAATGATAAAACAAATCTAATTGTAAAAATCAAAAGCTTACTAACTCTATCGCTTTTAACATAAAAACAAAATATTAGTTGTTAGATGTTCTTTTAAAAGAAAAAAGTAAATCTTTTTCTTATATCCATTATATTCAACTCTCTTAACGAATTAATTATTCTTTTAACCTCTTTATTTCCTAAAGTACCTCTTTTACTTTTACAATCTTACCAAAAATGGATTTAAATAAGCTTTTTTTTATTTATTTGCTAAATGCTAAATGCTAAATGTCTGAGTTATACACATATGTATAAAAATTTTGTGTGGACATTTTTTTTTTGGGCACTTTTTTTTGCTAATTCCGGAGGGTTCAAATTTTAATTCAATAATTAAATTATTAGCATTTAGAAGCTCTTATCTTATATGCTAATCGAAAAGGCTCCCTATATATATTCATAGATCGTTTGTTGTTTTTTATTTATTCTCTATAACATCATCTCATCTAAAAACTATTTAAAAGTAGGGGGTTTCTTTTTTAAAATCAAATTATTAAATATCATGCTAATAATAAAAACCATAACAACACCAGCATTCATTAATACTAATTATTATGACTGATGAACAAAACAATCAAACTCAAAGTTTGATGCATCAAACAGATGCAATCTTTACAATTCTTTCCAATGAAAATGTTGAATCAACAATTAAATACGCTCGAACTAAAGTACAATCACAGGATGATGATCAAATAAGTACTAAGTCTGAAACTCCTAATGATTTTTCCTTTGATTTTAAAAGATTAAAATTCAACAACCAACCGGTCTTTTTGATATATGTTACAGTTATTTGCGTTATGTTGTCTCAAGAAATATTAAGCTCCTCGAGTTTTTTGGAATTGCAATTAAAAAAAATTACCGGCCACTCAGCCACTACACAAAGCACTAACGAATATTTATCATACATGAAATGGTCTGGTATTGTCTTCACAGTATTACAATTATTCAGTGTCTATTTTTTTGGTTCTATTTTGAATAAACATGGAGTTAGATTTTCTGCATTTTTGTTTTTGTTTTTCTATTTAGTTAGTAATGTAGTTAATTTATTCTTAATGTCAGATTATTACACTTTTGACTTTTATAGTTATACTTTTTTCAGATTGATAGCTAATATAGATGGAGGTCTAGATGTAATGGTAACTATTATCAATGCTGGTATAGCTGATCTTTTTGAATCCCACCCTAAAAGAATGCTTTATTTTAATTACTTGTATAGTATTATATCAGTAGTTACATTCTTAGTTCCTTTCGTTACAACATTTGTTATTAAAAAGTTTGGTAACTATTATACCTTAAAAGTTCAAACGGTTATTACTTTTTTCAACATCGCATTTGTGCATTTACTTTTGAACAATAAATTGAAGAGTAGGGTTGAAACAACAGATGATGATTCCATCAACAAAAATCAAGTTAAAATTACTAAAAAGAAGATCAACACATTTAGTAGTACAAAGAGCAAGACGGAAGCTATTACAAAAAACAATGTATTTACAAACATTATTAAACAATTTGAAGTATTTATTTTACCAAAAAATACAGGTATTGCAAGAAGAAATGTTATGTTGTTAGAACTTTTCAATATTTTTTCAACAATTAATCAAGCTAGTATTAGCGTTGGTGTATCTTACTTACTTGTTGCCTATAATTTCAATGCCATTCAATTGAATTATCTTACTTCATTTTTTGGTTGCTACGGTTCTCTAACTTCATTTCTAGGTATCAAAATATTTTATTACATAGTCAATAAATTTACTAGTTTGAAAGCATCTAGCCATTTCTTTGATCGTATTGATCGAATTCAATTGTTGATGAATGCCGGAGCTTCAACCATTGGATACTTATTCCCTTTAATAATCAGACATTCTTGGTTAGGGCAAATTTTTATGATGTTATGTTTTGATTCTGTAATGTTTGTTGCCCCTGTTTTGAATAATAGTATTATTAAAATTATCGAAAACGAAAAAGAATACGTCAAGTTACAAGCAGATGAAGAAAACGACGCGCTACTTTCTGTTGATGATGAAAATGAACTAGAAGAAGATGGTGAAAATCAAGAACATGAAGAGGTAAGTCCTCCTAAAAGTAAAACAGCTATTATTTTCTCCTGCTTCACCATTCAAAACAAGATCACTACTGCTTTGTTTTCGGCTGTACTATTTCAAGTCTTAGAGATGACTAAAGACACTAGACCATGGTTGTTTTATGTGATTTCATTAATATTGTCATCCATCAACTTTTTTATAGCTTCACTTGTTAAACCAGTTAATTGAAGTATATATATTTTTGTTAATTACGATTCACTTATTTATTTCTTTTCATTTTAAGCATATTTCAGCTTTATAAATTAACTTTTATAAGATACCCGAATTATCCCCAGAATTTCTGAGATGTTCCCCTTAATATGTATATATTTAAGTTAACATTTTTTTTTTTTTTTCAATATAATGAAGTTTTAAACAAATATAAAGTGGTACCATATCAATACATCCACATCCATGTCTTACTCAAGAGCTCCTATGCCTTTACCAAATTTGACAAATGAATTGAATATTTTTGGTGGTGCAAAAATAACAACAAACTTAGAAATTCCACAAAATTTTGTTGGTAATAAAGAAACACCAACACCAAACCCTGTTAATCACTCTAACAAATTTCCACTACCTACAAACGACCATATTACTTCTCTTTTGGTTCCTTCTGAAAATGACGTTCCCAGTTATGTGCAACCTTTTATATATACTTTGCTACAAGATCCTTCTTTGGGGAAAAAAACTAGCCTAGCTTTATCTTCTTCTCATCAAGATCAAAAGGTTATTGGTGATCATTATGCTTATAACCCAGTTGCCATTTATGAGTTAATATTAAAAAAATTGGGAATATGTGAGGTCATTGAAGATTCCATTGTTTTTGGAAAAGGTAAAGTGCATCTGGTTCAAGGACAAGGTATGGTTACAGTAGAAGTTGCCAATAATCCAGATATTATTAGTGTCGATAGCCAGGTAGGCATACGTAGCGTATATGATATCAAAGGTGGTGAAGGGAGATGTTATGGTTTACAATTGAATAATAACAAAAAATGGATTGTTTACCAAGAAGGTTTAAGTATTAAAGTTGAAAGAAATGAGCAAACTGGAATGTACCAATTAAATATTATGGGTAACAGCGGGATTATACAGTTATACCCTGATACACAAGATAGCAACAGTTTGTTATCTATGGACTTTAGTAATTTGTACAATTTATTAAAGTTAGGTAACTATGCTCAAAAATTGACAATTTCTACGTCTTCAACATCCAAAGACACACTTCAGTTTAACTATACTATGAAGCACACAGATAGAGAGGGATTAATATTTTTACTTCCTCATCATCACCAAGACTTAAAAACAGACAATGTTAAAAACTCAAATCTTAAACTCTATTCTACTGTTTATGGGTTTATGCACGGATATTACACTACAGGGATAGTACAATTTGATTATTCGAGCAAAGAAGATGACTTATCTGATTTTGATATTCTTTCGGAAAGCAAAACAAGTATTCTTCATCAAAAACTAAATAATTTATTGGACAACTTTTCTTTAATAAAAGAAATTTTAGTAAACAATGATGTTGCTGAGTGTTTGAATAACTTGCAGAATGAGAGTAATCTTGACAGCATGTATTTTTCAGGAAAGATTTTCAACAAATACGCATGGCTGTTATTTATCAGTGCTGAGTTGTTTCACGATACTGAATTGAGTGACAAAATATTTGCAAAAATCACTGAATGCTTGAGCAAATTTATTCAAAATCAACAAATTTTACCTCTACTTTATGACCAAAAATGGGGTGGAATTATCTCTTCAGGAGATATGAACCAGGATTTTGGAAATTCCATGTATAATGATCATCATTTCCATTATGGTTATTTTGTCCTGACATTTGCAATTTTAGGTTGGTATAATCCTGAATGGTTTGAAAACAACAAGTTCTATTCGGATTTATTATTGAGAGACTACTGTAATATTGATGATAATGACAATAAATTTGTAAAATTCAGAAACTTTAATTGGTACGAAGGACATTCTTGGGCTAATGGGGTATGGCCCTCCTTAGATGGAAGAGATCAAGAATCTAGCAGCGAGGATTATAACAGTGTTTATGCTATGTTTTTATACGGATCTGTGACTAAAAATATAAAAATGCAGCAGATAGCTAAGTTGCAATTGAATGTCATGAAAAGATCTAATAATAAGTACTTCTTGTACAAAGACAAAGACTTTAATAATGAAGTTAGCATTAATGAAATGAAAAAAAATAAAGTGTGTGGAATTTTCTTTCAAAACAAAATTGATTACGCAACCTATTTTGGTTTGAATGCTGAGTATATTCACATGATTCATTTTATTCCAGGCACATTTATAACTCGTTACATTAGAGATAATGAATTTGTTACAGAAGAATGGAATCAAAAACTGCAAAATATTAACATCGACAACAATGGTTGGAATGGTCTCTTAAAGTTGAACAAAGCTCTAATTAGTTCTGATACCATTGATTTTTTTAAAAACAAACAGTTTAATAAAAACAACTTGGATAATGGTCAAAGTCAAACTTTATCGCTAATACTAGCTTTATTGTGGAACAATTAAAAACAAAAAAAAATTGAAAAAATGTCTATATATGCCGATTATAAATCCTCGTGATCTTCATTAGCCAAACCTTTATCGAAAATCTCTTTACCAGTAAGTCTACCAGCATGTAAAAGTTTTTTTCTTTCTTCATCTCTACGATCTAAGTTCATTTCGTCTCTAAACTTCAGCCTCCATTCAGCAAAGTTTTCTTTTGTGACAGTAGTACCTTTGAATTTAGCATTTTGAATTTCCAACTTTTGATTTAACTTTTCTTGATGTATTTGATCAAAATTGCTTAATTGTTTAGTCAACCCAGCTTCAAAGTTTTCTTTCAAATATGAAATAATATTAAATATCATAGGTGTTCCTCCAAGCATATAATTATCCAACATTTCAGACTTCCAGGATACTACATCATAGTTATCTAAATCAGTCAAATCTTTTGTGTTTTCACCAATCAACATATTGAAAAAAGTAGAGCTTTTAATATGACAATTAAATGCTATATCGATACCGTCCTTATCAACCACATCACCATCGTCATCAAATATAACTTCATCATCATCTTCTTGATCAGCGTACTTGGATTGTATATATTCGTCATTGTATTCAACATATGGCTTGATTTGTATAAATGGAACAGCTTCGGTATCTTCTAAGTAGTTAAGTGGCAACTTAAATTTTAAATTTACTTTATGCACAAAATTGTTTTCTATGGAATCAACAGTATATTGTGAGTTATCAGGAGGAATGAAATCTACCTTTAATCCTTTAATTTGAAATATCAATGGATTTGGATGGTTTTCTAGATTATAAGCGCTCCAATCAATCTCTTCTTGTTCAAAATCAGATTCTTCTTCATATTCAGACTCGGTTTCATCATCAGACAGTAAAGGTCCATCAATTTTTTCATAATCATTGTCATCTTTATTTAAGTTGTAATCAGTTAAATTTGGTGCAATAAAAAATTCATCTGGATAAATAGTTTGCAATATTTCCAATTCTTGAACTTGCTGTTCACGAATTTCTTCCATATCTTTTATAATTGTAAATATTTTTTGGTGGTTTTTGTTTAATAATACTATTTCTTTCCTAAGTTATAGATATAGAATACTCTCTAATAACAAGGATTGATGCTTAGAACAGTATCAAAAAAGAGGGAAAACGAATGAAAAAAAACAGTGAAAAAAAAATTTTTATTCTTTGCCTAATGCGGTAATGCTTTTGGTAGCGCACATTTGAATTAAAAATCAAAAAATATACAATTCATAATTATATTAAATCCAATAAATCACCAAATGGATCACTAGATTTCTTTTTGTCAGCAAATATATTAACATTTGATTGAGTGCTGCTTTCAGTTTGGAAATCACCAAACTCATCTTCTTGTGCTGTACTTGCTGTGTTCCATACATTTTCGTAGTTTTCATCAGCAGTATCTACACTTTTTTTTGAAGGAATACTACTTTCTTTGGTGAAACTATTGCTTTCAACAGGAACTTCTGGCTTTGCAACTGGATCGAAATTTAGCAAATCAATCAAATCAGTTTGTTTTTCTTGTTTTTGCTGTTCTTCTAGTTGCTTTCTCTTTTCTTCTTGCAATTTGATTTGATCCCTTAAAATCTGTCTTCTTTGGGATCTTTGTCTATCTACAATACTACCACTTCTTGCAGGTTTGTTTGGGGTATAATACTCTTCATCATCATCTTCTTCAACGGTAGTTGGATACGTATTCTCGCCATTTGATCCCATTGTTCCACTTTTGTTTATTTGTTCTTGTTGGTGTTTATATTTTAATCTTTCTTGTCTCAAAAAGTCTTTATCCGTCATTAACATTAAAATATTATCGTTTTTGTTATGAATGACTCTTGTATGAACTTCCATTTTTCCATCACCTGCAACCAATACCTTGTATTGTGGTAATTTCTGTTGAAATATGACATTATGTTTTTTCAAACATTTCAAAACATCTTGTAAGTCCTTTGTGGTAGGAGAATTCAAAATTAACCATTCAATAACAATCAAACTTTTCAAAACAACTCTATATTCTAATCCATAGTTGATATAATCCTTTCTGGCCTTTTCATATAAGTTCTTGGAATCATTAGCCATATGGTCTACTAGCCTCTTTAATGTATACTCTGTGATCAAATACATAGGGACTTGATATCTGTGTCTAATAATCTTCATTAAATGTTTTTGTAAAGGTCCCCATTCATCCGTATTAGTAGCTCTTCTGATGTCAACCTGATAAGGTTCGTATTGAACTAACAGATTTTGTGTAAATCTGGCTGCATTCTTGATATCATGCAACCCAAGATTGGATATCTTCTTAGTGATTTTGTCTATGTTCATCTTGGCTTTCTTTTGGTTTGTTTTATATATTACCTCAATCAAAGTATATGAGAAAAATAAACAGAAGTATATATAATCACCTAATATAGTGTTGCTGGTTGTTGTTTTTTTTTTTTTTGGTGCACGGAAAAGCAACTTCGGAGTTTAAAATCAAGAAACAGGAAAAAGAAAAAATTGCTTGGAGAACAACGGTCCTAATTAGGCAACTAGTCATTTTGGCTTCGGAGTACGTTAAAACTCAAGTGAACAAAATGAATCCACGTCTAAAACAAGATCCATAAAACAATTGCAGGGCTCTTGCTATCTATCTATCTATTTTTTTTTTTTCTATAAATGAAATTTGTTGGACTTATCTCTGGTGGAAAAGATTCCCACTATAACATTCTTCATTGTATAAAGAATGGACATTCTTTGACATGTTTGGCTAATCTAAGACCTTCTGATAAAAGTCAACAAGAATTGAACTCTTTTATGTTTCAAACATGTGGGCATGATTTATTAAGTAAGTACAACTTAGTTACTTCTATTCCTATTGAATTTCATGACATTCACGAACACACTAGTGAAGTAACAACCCTGACTTATGAGGCTACTAGCAAGACTGATGAGATTGAGATGTTATTTAATTTTTTGAAATCCATTAAAGAAAAATACGATATTGAAGCTGTTTCCGTTGGTGCCATCTTATCATCTTACCAAAGAAACAGAGTTGAAGATGTTTGTAATAGATTAAACTTAAAAGTATTGAGTTACCTATGGCAAAGAGATCAAAATGATTTGATGAGAGAAATGTGTGACTTTGAAGAAAAGACTAAAATGCCTTTTGATGCAAAAATTATTAAAACCGCTGCTATTGGTTTGAATGCTGAAGACTTAGGTAAGTCTTTAAGTGAAGTCTATCCAAAAATGCTAAAGCTAAATAAAATGTATGACGTTCATATATGTGGTGAAGGTGGTGAATTTGAAACAATTGTATTAGATTCACCTATCTTTGACAAGGGTTATTTCAAGTTGAAAAATGTGAATGTCATTAATAACAATGCGGAAAATGATGATGTTTATAGTTGTATGCTGGATGTTGAAGTTTTAACAAGAGAACGCAAACTGGATAATTTGAAAGATATGTTAATTGACATGGAACAGCCTGGCATTTTATCTTCAAAGTGGCTATCTGTTGAAAATCAAATTAAAAAAGAAAATTTTAACATAAGTACAGAAGTTATGGCTGTAGCCAATGAAACTCCCATTGCTCAAGACTACGAAATGAATGTTTGTAAAGTTGGTGGACTTTTACATATTCAAAACATTCAGCCAACAAATCCATCTTCTGATTTGGATGCTCAGTGTTCACAAGTATTTAAGCAACTATTTGACGTTCTTAAAAACCACAACATTTCTAAAAGACAAATTTTAACAACAACTTTGATTTTAAAAGATATGTCCAACTTCCAACATATAAACAGAAATTATATCAAGTTCTTTAATAAAATTGGTGCCTTACCTCCATCTAGAGCTTGTTTAGGCTCTAAGTTAATCAAATGTGATATGCAATTATCTGTAATTCTTTCACTTGATGACAAATTAGAAAAAGATGGATTACACGTTCAAGGGATTTCTTATTGGAATCCATGTAACATAGGTCCATATTCTCAATTTATTTATCCAAAGGTAAAAGGTAACAACAATAAAGTTGGATACATGGCTGGTCAAATACCTTTAATTTCTAAAAGCATGATTTTGGTAAACAAATTTGAAGAATTAAATTCATATGATAGGAAGGATTGGATTAGAGATGTTGTTTTGACTTTTAAAAACTACGACTTTTTAAAAAACACTATTAATATTAAAAATAATTTGTTGACAACAATCTACATCTCTAAAGAATATACTTCTTTGTCTTTACGTGATAAAATTGAAGTTGTTAAGTACATATGGGATATTACATGCAATCCTTATAAAGTTGACATAGACTATGATACCATAGATAACCATAAGTTTTATTACGAAAAAGAAAACTTTGATGAATATGATGATTTGGATATTGAAAACTTGTGTATAGTTGAAGTTGATCAATTACCTGCACATGCTCCTATAGAAATGGGTGGTGTGGTTTGTCAAACATTAGACAGCAGAATAGATGACGGTGAAGAAGACTTGCCAGAACTAATCAAATCACAAAAGGGTATAGATCTTTTAAGTGATGATAACTTGAGATATAACTATTCTACCAAGTCATTCAACTCTACTGATGATTTCTTAGACTTTATGCATCTTGAACACAAGTATCCTTTCCAAGGTACAGTATACTACATACCAGAAAGCATTGGAAATAAAGAATTTTTCGAATTTGAAAACTTAGAGTACTTTGGTGTCAATTATGCTTTTGACTATAAAGGACAACAGCATGCAATTATTATACATCAAAAAAAAATCAATATATAAAATGAAATAAAGACTTACTTGAACATTTTTCTGAATCTTGACGATTTTTTCTTTTTAGTATCATCGTTTGATGCAACTACCTCATCTTCAGCATGTTTCATATATTCACTAGGATGGGCTGTCTCTTCCTTATACATCTTTTGTTCAAATGGTCTTCTACTTTCGGTATTTGGAATTCTTTCCCTTGAATTGTTAAATTTAAAAAAATCTGGAATGCTTTCGTTTTCTTTTTCATCAATCTTCAAATTCAATACATTTCTAGGTCTGTTGACGTTCAATACATGTTCCATAAACTTACTACTAGTCATAAATTCATCACTACCAATAAACACATCCTTGTTTTTCAAAATCCCTTGATCGTGAGCACTCTTCACTTCAGCATGAGTCAACCCACCTATAACGTAGTAAAATATTCTTTGTCTTTCGATGTTGTTTGTATTTTCTTTTTTCAAGTTCCAACTACTTTTGACCTTGTAACTTCTGCTATTACTGCTATTAAGGATTTCCTCTATAGGATATTCTTTGGATTGATCATTTTTCTCTAAATCTTCATTCATCTCATATAACTCAACAGGTATTCCTTTGACAAATTTAAACTCATCTTCCGGAAGTAACAAAGCATTAGAGATACTCTTACTGATGTTGACACCACAAGCTGGGATAAATCTTGATGTGGTGTATATCTCCGAATTATTTATTATACTCTCATGATAAAACTTTCTTCTTCCATCAACTTCATCACATAAATAGGGAGAGTAGTTATTGCTTTTAAATATTTTCAGTTTACTTTTTTTCAAATTAGGCTTGATCAAGTTCATACCTAGTAATTCAAAATTTTTGATAAACTCAATAAAGTGAGTAAAGAAAGGGTGTTGGTAATCTATTTCCATAAAGTTCAATAATTTGATTAAATCTTCCTCAATAATACCATTTCTATAAATACAATATAGAGCCAATACTCTAATTTTGTCATTAATGTTGATTTGCTCTATACTCAATACATTTTCTATTAGATACTCCAGAGTAAAGTTTTTAGAACAATTATCACCATCGATATCCTTTCCAAAGCCAGCCATTATTTGTTCAGTATCAGCTATGTTTTCAGCTAGTTTTTTTTCCTTAACAATCTCTAAACATTTTTCTATCAAAGTTTTGTGCAAAATCAATTGCCTTCTTTCTTCATCAAACATCTTTAAATGAGCAACAACAGACAATAAATCACTTGAGTTTTTAACGTTGTGTCTATCAACTAACAATGGATTATCGTTGATAAGCTTTTCAATTTTTTTGTTGATGACATCTTTAGCTTCAATGATATGAAGGTATTTTAGTTCAGTCCATATAGCATCGTAAATATCCCTTATAATACTAGACTTATCATCAAAATCACCAGTTTCATTTTCAACTTTATAATTAAACACATCTGTTTCATTATTAAAAACGTCTTTATTTTGAATTTCATTATAAACTAAACTCTCATAACTAAAATCATGGATTAATGGAGATATCAAATCTAATGTTCTATCACAAATTACCATAATGCTTCTTTGCCTTGAGCTGTTAAGATTTAAAAAATCATGATTCATTCTAGCATAGTTGTCCAGGTCCACTTGCAATTTTTCAGCAACTAATTTGGAAACGTTCTTAAAATTATACTTCTCTTGTTGGTGTTCACTTGGTTTGTAGTATCTAATAATAGGATATTCATTTGTTATTACACATATACTTATTAAACTTTCTACAATGTAATTGATATAAGATTCTACAGCATCCAAACATTCTTTGTTGTATATGACTTGAAAAGCTTGACTCAAATTCAAAGATTTGAAACAATGATTTTGTACTATAATATTTGATAATTTACATTCTCTAAATGATTCAATGAAATAAGGTAATCTATCTTGTCTGTCTAGAAAACGCTTTAAACTTGTTGTTAATCCAGGAAGAAATCTAATGTGGCATTTTTTATATTTTGTGGGGAATTGCGAGAAATCAGAATTCATTATTTTTATATTGTATTTTGTAGGTTTTAATAAATAAATACATTCAATAGGGTGTTCACCTTGTCTTTTTACATCGTCTATAAGATCATAATGTATGACATGTTTTAGTAAAGTGTTGTTATGTGTATTGTTATGATCTTTTGGAAATATGTGATCAAATATTTCTTGAACGTCTTTGTCAATGATTAAAAATTTAAGATTGTTAAAAGTTTTGATATCATCGATAATCTTGATGATGTACTCCTTTTGTAGTTCAATCAACGACATTGATTTCTTGTTGACTTTGGTTTGTTTTCAATTTATCATAAGTATATTATAATGCCTTTTTTTTTTTTCTTCTTATGTTTCACGTTTTTTCACGGGTACTGTAAATTGTTTGCGCTACCATAAGTTTGTATGATTTACCCGACAATATTAATGATCGATATTCCTCTTCTAGCGATGACCAATTTTTGTTTTTTCCTGGTTCTAAATGAAACCAATAAAAGGATCACCACTAAATGCCTTCTACTAGAATTAAATATAAACATATCAGTAATGTCATAAGCAATGTGGATGGGCTTATAGACTTTGCACAAATAAACAGACTTTACAAAGCTATAACAATTTTGTATCATAGAAACAAAAATCAGTACAAAACAAACTTTATTTTGCTTTTAAAGAGTATAAAGCAATTCAGATTATTACTATTGAAAGTGATAATTTTGATAAATGACAAGAAATATGATGAATTGTTTACGTTTTTGAAACAGAAGTACATTTTGAAAAAAAAAGTGCTTAAAAAGACTGTATATCAGCTTTACAATGTCATTAACAATAAAACATTCATAAACATGGCCTTATTTATGATTACGTTGATTTCTGATGTTCATAACATATTGGTTGTAAATTTTTTGAATAAAATTGAAAACGAATTAGCATCAAAAGGTTTAAAAGTTCGTTATTTAAATGAAAACAAATTTAGAATAATGAAAAAATTAGATAATATTGTGAAAAAAGTTGAACCAAAAGAAGAGGTTACTTTTCAAGAAAACGTAGATATTGGTGAGCTAATAGAAGAAGACATACCGCCAATCGAAAAGGAAATTGAAGTCGTAGAAAAAGACTTGACTAAAAAAAAAGATAAGAAGAAAAAGAAGAAAAAGAAAAGCTTGATTGATGATATCTTCAGTGGTTTTTAATTGTATATAAGGGTTTTTCTTTTACATTGGATTGATGATGCTCTTTGTCGGATATAAACAAAAAGCTTATCATCGGAAATAAAAGTTTCTTTTTTTTTTTGTTTCCACGAATTTTCACTTTGTTTGAAACTTATATTTTTCAAAAAGTAAAATTTTAGCTATAAAATGGCTTAGAATACTGTTAATATTCGTAAAGACCAATACAAATAACCCCATAAGAAATAAAATGTTGAAACATCCGGTACAAAAATTAGCCAGCAACCAAAAAGGTGATTTGTTATACACACTAGTTAAAGACACTTTTCAAGTATACCAAACTGGTACAGATAAAGTAAGCAAAATATTTGAGTATAAAGATAACTATAATGCCGAGACTACTGTTGAAGAAACTGTTGCTGAAGAGCCACCAGTTAAGAAGAGCAAAAAATTTAAAAAACCTTCAAACTATCAACCAAACAAGCATCAATTAGAAAACTATGAATTTTTGAGAAACTTGAACGTATCTCCTTGTGGTGAATACATTTTTGTAATATCTGATTTTGATAAGTCTGTTCTTGTTTTCAAGCAACTATCTAATGAAGGTTCTTACACTTACGAATTTATTAAAAAACAAAGTTTCCCAAAGAGACCTAATTGTTTGACTTCTACTGACAAATTACTATTCATAGGTGATAAATTTGGAGATGTTTATGAGTTAGATTATAGAAGTCCAGAAATCTTGAAAGCTGAAGATATGAAGCCAATTTTGGGTCATGTTGGTTTGCTAACTAAGTTAGAAATTTTTGAAGATGGTAGCAAAAAGTTGTTAATGTCTTGTGATAGAGATGAACACATGAAGTTAACCCATATACCACAAACTTTCATAATCAACAAATTCTTGTATGGACATAAAGAATTTATTTCAAATGTTTTGAAGATTAATGACTATGTTTTGAGTTCTGGTGGTGATGATTTCATTATGATGAGTAACTGGAAAACAGGTGAATTAATCACTAAATTTGATTACTTGAGCTTAATAGAAGAAAGTGATATAGTCCCTGAAATACACAACGCTTTAGATAGATTCCAAAAGAAAGATGAAGAAAAGGTAAAAGAATTCTGTATCAGTGATATGATATATGACGAAGATTCAAAAAAAGTGTACTTCGCCATTGAAGGTGTAAAGAAGATTTTTGCATTACAATTCGATGAAGAATCCAAGACTTTAAAGTTGGAAAATACTATCAAAGTCAGTAATATAATCTTAAACTTTGCCTTTTTGAATATCGATAATAAAAAGAAGTTAATTTTCAACACTAATAGACAAGTTGAAAATCAATTAGTTGAAGTTTTAAACACTGAGAATTTAGAATTAGATGCCATTTCTACCGATTTGATTAACAACGAAATTGCCAATAATACAAATGACGAGCATTACAATGTTGTTGATAAGGATAACGATATGTGTCCAATAAACATTAATCATAATTTAAGAAAACATGTTGACTTCTATTAAACATGCAAGGCTCAAAACATTTTTTTTTTTTTGTTTTTGTTTTATTATTATGCTTATAACTGCTTGTTTTGATAAATTACAATATTTTATATATCATCAAACGTATTTACATATTTCATTGTAATATTGATTGAAATCCTCAAAGTTTCTATTAAACCCTATGATCCAAACTTTATTCAAGAATTTCATCACCAAATCATCATCGTTACTAATATTTTTGATGTCCAGATCATCAAACATCTCAATATGCTTCAATATGTGTAAGTAATCAACTCCTATTTGTATCAAAGTGTCAATGCTAACATTGGAGTCATGGTTTAAATCCAAAATTTGAATGAAATAATCAGATATAATTTGTAAGAAGTTTTCAGTAATGTTGTTAATTAACTTTGAGCTTGAAAATCTTGAAATAATATCATTCTTAATAATATCCAAGTTCATTAAGGCACCTACTATATTGTTAGAGATCTTGATGTTATTATTGATGGTGAAAGTTGTCCAATAGTTTCCAAATTCAGATGTTTTATACGGAGTATAAGTGTTAAGAATAATCTTTAGCTTTAAGCAATCCTTGGTAATGTACTTATTAATTGTTTTACTCTTGAAATCAGATAACAAATTTGTAGCCTCTTGATTGCTTGAAATAATTTCAATCTTCAACAAAGATTCTATATTATTTAGAATCAATAGTTCTTTGTCCAAAGTGCTGTATTTGGTAATCAAAATATTTATGCAATCAATTATAAACTTGTCGTCTTTAGAATCAAATCTGGTTATTAAAATATTGCAATGAAATTCAATTATTTTATAAAATAACACTGAACTTATAGTCATGTTATTGAAAGCCTTCAAAGGTACCCAATCTTCTAATAAAAAGATGTTATCGATATCTTTAATCAATAAACCATCTAAAATGTTAATGATACTAAATTTAATAGACATGATATCAAATGGAATATCTTCATGAATCGATAAAATATCAGAATAAAATAAAGTCAAAGACTTAATCCAATTCAAATACTTGGATTTATCATTAATCTTTGATAATTGAGAATCAGTGAATAATATTATTTTATTGATTATATTGGTTTTAATAACCTCTATATCGCCATTAATGTTTTCATTAATTGATATTTTCTTATTAACAAAGCTGTTATTTTCAGCAACAGATAAAAACTTTATTATCTTGTAATAGTCATTATTTAATGATTCGCTATCAGTGTTAATAATATTATAATTATCATCATCAACATAGTCTTCAAGATTTTTATTTTGAAGCTCTGTTATGACAAATTCAAAATCTTTCAATTCATTTAAAAAAGGAACAATTATAGTGATAATATTATTCCAATTTTTCCAGAAATCATTACTATGTTTGTTGTTGATTATTGAAGTATTCAAAATATTAAAAATATTACTAGTGTGGTCTTCATCCAACAGCAAAAAGTTGTAATAGTTTTTGCAATATCTCTTTATAATATTTTCATTATCTTGATGAACTGTTACTCCGTAATCATTATAAAAAATAACTTTATCAATGTTATCTATTTTATCTATTAGCTTATCCAATTTCAATTTCATCCAATACTTGATAATATCTTTATCATTAAGAACTTCGTCTTCATAATCTATAATAAAGTTGTTCATAACATTACATTGATAGTTCAATATCAATAATGAATTAAAATTGTTCATGTTATCTAAATCGTCATAATACTTTGTTTTCAATTTGATTATAACTTTAACAATTTCAGAATCAAGTTTGTTAATTATTATTGGTCGGTTATTGGATATTTTGTAGTTCAAATATAATATCAATAAGTAAATCATTTCATTAACCAAACCTAATTCATACATTCTTAATAGAATATTGGGTAAGGTAAATAGTAACATCATGTTTTGATTACTCTTTACCTTGTTGAAATCATTTTTGAATTTTACTAATTGACTCAACTGATTGTTTTTATAATTTTTATAATTAGACAGATCATTGATCCTTGTATTTAACTTCTTTAATATATTATTAAAATGATCATCATTGTTTAATGTATGATTAAAGTTTTTGAATATGGAGTTAACATTTTTTTTTAAAATCAATATTTGATTGATGTTATTGTTTATGGAAGCTTTTAAAAGATCGTTGTTGGGATTAAGATTAGTAGTCTTAACAGCTGTCAAGTATTTATTGACATTGAAATATTCACTTTTTAGATCAAGTTCACTTTTATCAATTGGATCATCGTTTTTTACCGTGTTGACTTTCTTGTTGTTTTTATAGTAGCTATCCAAATTATAAGTGTTGTTTATAATACTGATTGGTTCTTTGATATTATCTTCCAAAAATAACTTGTTAACACTAAATTCGTTGTACAAATTAACATCCACATTATCTTCTATATCATAATTTATTTTAACGTGATTTATGTTGTATTGCTCAAAAAGATTGTCCATCTTAAGTTATGATTATATTTATTGGTTATTATTGCTAGTATATGCAAAGTTTGGTGTTTAATACTGAAAAAAAAAAAAAATGTATATATAAATATGTGTTTATAGCAGACTTTCAAGAATCCATATGCGTTATGTCCGATAGGTTATAAACGGCAATAATCTTGATAAATGAAAGCATATTCATTACAAATATAATACAGGTTATTGGAGTCTATATTGTAGTTTACTAAACTGTGTATCAAGCTTTTTATATCTTCAAAAAGATGTTGAATATTAGATATAGCTGATAAAAATGACTCTCAATTTCTGCATTTGCTTTTGATTTCTTTATTTCAAAAATTTAAACATGCCCAACTTAGAATTTCAAAGTTTTTGTTTCTTTGTGCCTTGGGCTTCATCTTCAATTTGTCTCTTTCTGTTTTCTCTTTTATCTAGCTCTTTCATTAATGCTTTTATTTCTCTATCTTTTACATCAACCTTGTCTTCTTTCTTTTTATTCTTTTTTTTACTATTAGTTTTCTTAGTTCTGATCTTGCTGTTATCATACTCCAAAACTTCATTTAGTAAAGGATTGAATCTCATGATATCGGGTAATACTATGTACTTTATATCATTACCTTTTATTATTTTATCATCTACTTTAACATTCAATGTATTATTTACAACACTCTTCAGCGTACCTTTATTGTGTTTGTTCTTTATAGTTACTACACTCACAGGGTAGTTTATACTTTCTGTGAGTATTTTCACTGGTATTTTGCTATGTGACTTAATAACTACTTGTTTGTTGTTGTTCATTTGAATTGCTGGTTATTTGGCTTGGCGGTTTTCATTGAAAGACTATTTTCTTAAAAATGGGCGGGAAAACACACATTTAATGCTTTTAACGAGTACTCACAACAGATTAATGTTATTTAAATAGGAGAAAAAAACATATATATCAAATATAAGGGCTAAGATGTGAATGAAATCACATATAGAGTTTAAAATATAAATAAAAAAAATTACTTCAAAATCAAATCATTATGAAATTACATGTACTCATGTAACATTTATAATGAATGACCATACAAGTTTATTATGTAGTATAATTCTAGTAAAATGCAAGAATTTATGATTAAAATATAAATCTAAATACATTCATCCCAAGCAGACGTATGTGTGTTAAGACATACATCACTGGTAAATTAAACAGTAATGGTCATTGGTGTTTGTAAAACATGTTTTTCTTAAAGTTATAAAGAGCAAAATTTGAACCAGCAAAAAAAAAAGAAGCAATTGACCCTTCTATACTTGGTCGCTATTTATACTCGCTAAGGGGGAAACATCCTTGTATGCCACATTTCTTTTTTTTTGCACTTGGCTTTTTCTTTTTCTTCAGTTCCTTAAAAGGGGAATTTTAATAAATCCTACTTTTTCGCAATATTCAAAAAAAGTATAATTTATTTTTCAAAAAGTTAACAACCCAATGGCCAAATCATATACAGATGATGACGTTCTTGTCATCATTGAAAAATGCAATATCAATAATACAAACAAACAGTACAAAAAGACGGTAAAACTAATAAAACCACTATTATCCTCATATAATTTCAACGACATTAATTTGAAAATCTTAATCTTAGATGGATACTTACAGGCGCTTATAGAACTTGATCTAATAGAAGACATTTACAATGTCACCCAAGAGTTAATCCAACTGGATCCATTGTCGAAAAATTCCAATAACAACAAATATTTCATTTTAGCCCAAATTATCGGTGGTAAAAAAGGTATTGATCTATACTTGAATGGTATAAATAACATCACCAACAGTGACAAAATCATAGAATGTTATTTGAGTATTGTTGACATATACATGACTGATTTATGCTTTGAAGTCGATGCTGAGCAGCAATGTGAGCTATATTTAAACAAATCTTTGGAATTGAATAGTCAAAATTTCATGGTATACTCATACCTAGGTTCTTTCAAAATATCCCAACAATCTTTTGGTAATGCTCTGGAGTTCTTTAAAAAGTCTTGGTCTTTGTTTAACGAAAACTTAGGTAGCATTGATATGGATAAATCCAAAATTTTACAATACTGTTATAACTTAATTAAGTTTTTATTGGAACTTGGTGATTTATCTTTGATTGATTCAATATTAAGTTACTCTAAACAATTAGAAGATGATAATATAGAAGGTCTGTATCTTGAAGGTTTCTACAATTATTTGAGTTTGAAAATGAAGCTATTCAACATCAATAACAGTGTTGACATAAATCATTCGTATACACCAGATCAGTTCATGGAAAATGAGATGAATGTCCATATTCTTAATTACAATATTGATGCAGGACTAGTTGAAAGCAATGGTATACTGAATGAACTGTTTATTGATGCCAAAATTGCCTTTTCATACTTGTTATTGTTGGTTGATAACTTAAACTTGCAAAATCAAGCTTTAATCAGTGATGACTTTTTGGAGTTCTATGAAGGCTCAAAGAATATTTTGATCAATGAACTGTACGGTATAATGGATAAAGATGAGTTGATAAAGTTGAAGAATGGAGATTTCATAAATGAAGCTGAGGATGTTGATTTAGACAACGAAATATTACAATGATTTTTTTGAATTTTTTTTTTAGATAATAATATATAATGTTTTAAATATTACAGTTACTTTTGGTATAATTATCATTGCATCTTGGATACCGCGTTATTCATGTTCAAACGGAGTTTTGTAACAATAAAATGCCAAAACTAAGGCACAGTGCATTAAAACAAATTTCATTAAACTAAAATACGTATTGATATATATTGTCGATTGAGCACAGATTGTGGTCAAGTGCATTTTACCTATGCTTTAAATTCCACATTATAACCCCGATAGCTTAATTAAAAATCATAAATCCAACATTCAAAACTTTATTTCTATAATGATATATCAATTTCCGAAATATACTTATTATTAAAAATTTTGCTTCTATTTATTTATTTTTTGTTGGCCTTTATAAAAACAACATTAATTAAACGTATTTTTAAGCAGTGCAAAGCTGGTATCAAGCTCGTGGGTTTTTGTTTCTTTGTCAACTATTGACTTTATGATTTACATATCTCACAAATTTAAAATGTTATAAATCATCATCATCTAAAATCTTTATATAATCTTCAGGAACTAAGCCTGTTTGTTCCTCATCATCTAGCTTTTGCACTACTAACCATCCTTGGCCATGTTTATAATTGACATAAATAATATCACCTTTTGTCAAAGGTAACTCATTATCGTTGATATTCTCAAAATCGTACATAGCTATTCCCTTTTTATTTATAATATATTCTTTTGGCAAGGATACGCTTTTTCTTATATCCTCTTCATCGTCTTCTTCCAAGTATCCATAATGTAAAGGGTTTTCCGTGTCATATGCATAATCCCTCACAGATATAAATCCTGTGTATTCGTCTTCTTCTTCATCCGTTTGTATCAGCACATTTTGCGTTTCTGTTGCAGTCATTATATGGTCTTTATTTTGGTCTATATTTAAGAATATTTTAATATTAGAAAAAAAAAAAAAATGCCAGCTTCAAATTGGATTTTCGTGGCAAAGGGTTAAACGACTAGCTGAAGTAAAGAAAAAAATTACCCGAAGTAAATATGAGTTTTTAACCTGTTACGAAAACGTATGATAACTGTTCAACTAGACTGCTAAATGCATGTGGACATAGATTGCTTGTATATAGCTATGAATATTTCTTTAAATCATGATTTAAAATTGAAATGATTTGATCCTTATTGCTATACAAAAAAAAAAAATTCACATATTTAAATCATATGCAACTGACTACTCAATTCGAAAACAGTTATATAGGTATAAATGAACAAGAATTTCATATTATGAAAACAAAATTTATCACTGAATTTACTATATACATGCATCAAAACTCCGATTTTAATTATTTAAAAAAAGCCTCAATTCCTAATAAACTTTCAGAATTTTCAAATTGGTAACTCAAATACTTTTCATTTTTACTAGTGAACCCTTTGCTGTATATCAATGAATTTCTATCGAATTTTATATCATGTATGTTTTGAACAGGAGAAGAAGAATGAAGCTTGTAGCTATTCATTTTGTACTGAACTAATATGTGGTCTTTCACCCATTTGTTATCAATTTTGATTTTGACAGGAAGTTTAACTTTAATAACATTCACACCTTCATCAGAGCTCTCTTCACTGGAAACTTCAGAGGTTTTATTCTCCTGTAATTCAAGGTTTTCTTGGTATTGATGAACAAACTCTTCATCTCTTACATATTTGATCATTTCTTCCATATCACTTTTCTCAGCAAGTTTACATTCATTTATAGCATTGTTTAATATCAAACATTCATATCGGTTATCAATTTCAACATTTTCCATGTCTAGTAAATAAACAAATTCTTGATTATACTTAACATCATAATTTAGAGGTACTGTTTTGAAAAAGTTTACTTTTTGATTGATTAGCAGCATAGGAGTTATTTGATTTGAATCAAGTTGGTATAGCATTTTCTTGGTTCTTCTACTACAATGGACTTTCTTTAAGTTTATTAGTAAATCCAGAGGAGGTAAAAATACATCTCCAATATTTAAAACTTTCCCGTAATCCAAGGTAACTAACTTGTTGTCACGAGCATATGGGTAGTGAGATATAATGCAGGTTTCCGTTTCCATGTTGATATAGTTTAAAGAATCATTGTTCTTCACTTCGTTTCCAAACAACTGAGTTTGATGATGTAATGCTTTCATCAAAGAAGGAATTTGCTTGTATCTGCTAGTGAAAATTGATTTGTTGCTATATTCGTTTTTTAGTATAACACCAGGTACAATACTTTTCTGACTAATAAAGTTGTCAGATTCAACATCAATTTCTAATTTGATATTAGAGTCTGTATTGGAACATAAAGGATCCATTGACGCCTGCTTTTCCATGTTTAAGTTTTCTATTTGGGGGCTTAATAAACTATGCAAAGTGACTTCACTACCTGAATATTCGTGTGAGTAGTAAACGTGATCTTTATTGAACTTTGATAAATCTTTTTCTGGTTCAAGTGCACTGAACTTTTCGTTAACCAAATAGTATTTCTTTTCCACAGATTCCTTATCTTGAACATCAAACAAGTTTTGATATTGGACTTCCGTTCCATTGTCAATAGCACCTTGTTGAGATGACATGAGTTCATCAAGCTTATAATTTATAAACTTCTTAACCCAAGTTCCACTTTGTAGAGCCGTATCAGTATAAATCAATACTTCGCTGTTGTTACTATCATTCAAAATCATTACACCATAATCCTTACCATATCTTAAATAATCTTTGAATTCTTCAAACAATTCTGAAATACTGAATGTTTGGCTTGAACTTTTTAACAAATGCAACAAATAAATGTTTGATTGAAGTGTTGATTTCAACTCATCTAGAAGTAACTCATTATCCATGTATTGATATATTAAGGTATTTTTGAAATTTTGTATTTTGTTTATCATGGAGGAGTCAATCATTTGAGAATCGTAAATACAAATCAATTCTATCCAGTCATTCAAATTTGGAACGTTCTTTATAAATGCAACAGATGCATTGGAGTTGTCGATTGAGTTGTATGCAGACACATATTTGCTTATTTCCCTATCACTTAACATTAAAGAATACAAGTCTTTTCTAATAAATAGAGAAATGTAGTTACACTTAGAAACAGGGTTCTTTACACCGTCTAAAATGATATCAACGTAATCATTAACAATTTGATCTTTGGTTCTTTTCCTTGTCACCAAACTCAGATTTTTATTTGTCTTTTTCAAATTTTTTATGTTTTTATTAAAGTATTTTACTAATTCATTTTTTTTATAATGAATAAATTTATTTACAAGATACCCTCTAAGAACACCTTTAAACTTGAGAACGTTTAAAAGACTGTCGCTGAAAGTTAATTCATCAAGATTAAAAGTTTCCAAATTACTCATAACATCGTTATTTTTAACAATTTCATGTTCATTAGCCTTAAGGTCAAATATACCATTGTTAAAGGGCAAATGTTTCAATTTTCGCTTAGGATCTTGTGCAATTTCATCAATTTTATCTATGTTAAACTGTTTTTTCAATACAGCTATCAAAGAGTTCTTTTCCTTTGAGTTATTAAAAGTGTTTGCGTTATCAATGTGGCTTATTATATCATTGAATTTTTCTGATTTTGCGTTTTTTGAGTCCTTATTGTTTTTAATAATTTCATCTATATTCAATGATTTTAGTTCTGGGTCTTCGTAAAGATGTGTTACCGTATCTGTAAGTCTATTTTTGGCCATTATATCTTTTAGATATCCATCATTTGAAAAATCAGAAGAATAATGCGTGTTCCTATGGGGATCATCGTCTAGAAGTTGCTTGAAAGATGATTGTAGTTTTGCCAATAATTCCTGATTAAAACCATCGATATTGTCCTTTTTATTAACAAAAGACTGTTTTATAAGCCTTTGTTGACAGATTTTAGAAATTCTATTTCGAAGCATTGCTTGTAGATTGATGCTTTCAAAGTTTATGGTTAACGTCTTTGTGGGGTCTACAATGTGACATTTGAATAAAATTGAAAACGACCAAAAAAAAAAAAATACTATGAAAAAAAGAAATGCTCTTTACAAATTTTCAATAATCTTTATGTCCGACAATCACTCAATCAAAGCTATCATAATGTCATACTAGATGCCGCAATGGTAATCGACAGTTATTTCCGAGCGATATTTTGCTATAAAATTAATCTAGCTAACAGCATCAAGAGTAAACTAAAATAATCATATGTCTTTGTCTCATTCAATCAAATCAAAATAAAAACTTCCCCTCATTTCAACATACTAAAATATAGGCCTCATTACTAGTGCAATATCCTAACTTATTGAAATGAATTGTCCTTTTTTTTTTTTAACTTTTCGGTGATAACTTTGATCTGCAATCAACATAAAAATCACCTAATGGTCTTTAAATTGCCTTTAGGAAATATGGAACGTTTGCACCAATTTCAATGTTTTTTGATATGTTGCAACAGTATGGCCTAAATAGGAAATACCACGGAAACCCAACCCCTATAAATTGTTCATTTTTTTTACTTGCCCCCTTATAATCCATCTTTTAATCAATTGGAATTTGGTGCAGTATTTAAATACACATACACAACCCAATGAATAGCTAATTTCAATGGAAACAGATTCAAAAACTAACCAATCTCCAAAAACCACAAAAAACGATTACAATATGATGTCAAGAAATCTGATATTTAAAAGATCATTAGGTGTTACACACAAACTATTAAAGCCCACTTCAATCACACCAAGCATCGCATATAAAGCCGCCCCATCCCCAGATAACTATTTAAAAACCCTGAATAAATCTGATCTATTTTCCTTATTTTTGATAGGATGCTGTTCCATTAATAAACCAATTCTTAACACTGTCATTAAAATCTTTCCTTATGTTCCACTTCCTTTAATTAAAAGATTCATTTACAATTTATATTGTGGTGGTGAGACTTTTCAAGAAGTATTAAACACAGGTAACAAATTGAAAAAAAATGGTATCAACAACATGATGTTATCTTTAACTATTGAAGACTCTGAGGGTACTAAAAACATTGATATTGATTACATAGTGAATGAAACCATCAGCAGTGTTAAAAATATTTTAAAGCCACATTTGCTTAATCAATTAAATGAAAAAAATATCAATGATATTCCACCTGGTTATATTGCTTTAAAGCCAAGTGCTTTAGTAAAAGATCCTTACAATGTTTTATTAAACTATTCCTTAGATTCTAAAAATCCACATCATAAAAAACAGTCTTTGGAACTATTCAATAATTGTAGCAAAATTACTGAAGTTGTCAAAGACTTAAATGAAGAGCTATCTAAAATATATCCCACTAGAGCTTCTCCATTCTTTATAAGTACTATAGACGCTGAAAAATTTGATTTGCAAGAAAGTGGTGTCTATGCTTTACAAAGAGACTTGTTTAAAAAATTTAACTTGAATAAATACAAACACATCTCTGTTATTGGAACTTGGCAATTATACCTAAAGGGTTCTAAAGACTTATTATTGAAAGAATTGGAAATGGCTGAAAAAGACGGTACTTACTCTTTAGGCTGTAAACTAGTAAGAGGTGCTTATATTCACAGTGAAAAGCACAGAAACGAAATCATCTTTGATACCAAAGAAAACACAGACATAAACTATGATGATACCATTGACTACGTCTCTAATCATCTACTAAACAACAAAGATTCCAAATTTGGTCACTTGGTTGTTGCCTCTCATAACTACAATTCTCAATTATTAGTGACCAAGAAGTTAAACGCTAACAGAAGTAATGTCAATAATTCCAAAATTGTACTTGCCCAATTATACGGTATGGCCGATAATATAACATATGATTTGATAAACCATCATAATTGTAAAAACATCATCAAATATGTTCCTTGGTCAAATGATTCGTATGAAACTAAAGATTACTTATTGAGAAGACTACAAGAAAATGGTGATGCTATTAGAACTGACAACGGATTGCCGTTATTAAAGGCTATTTTCAGATCGTTAGTATGATAAAGTTACTGTTTGACTCACTGGTTTGATTCTCATATATATATCTTATATTATGCTTGTCTGTTTGCTTCTTTTTTTTTTTTTTTTAACAAAATTCGTGTTCTTAAATGCCATATTAATCAAATTTTGGAGAAGAGGAATTCTTAAAAAAATCAGGATATTCAACTGGTGTGATCATTCTTCTGCTGTTATTATTGTTCTTGTAGTTAAACGTAGACTTTCTTTGATTTTGATTGCCAAAGTTTAATGTTGGTATATTGTTTTTGGTCACCAAAAGAGAAGTTGAAGGGGAGTCAAATGTTGAGTCAGATGACAAAGGTTCAGTCACATTAGTAAAATACTTTTTTTTTTGTTGGTCATTTTCGAATGTACTCAACTTTCTCTTCTTATTAATGCTAGTCTCATCAAACAGTCTGCCTTCATGTTTAAATTCTCTTACTTTTTTAGCTTTTCTTAAACTTCTTTGGATTTCATCCAAATTTGACATTGAAATCAAATTATCATCATTATTAATGATTTCGTCATTGTATTTTGCTGTTATAATGTCTTTGCCTATTTCACCATTCAATTTAAAGTCAAAGTTTATAGAAACTTTGTTTAATTCTAGTTCTAAAGACTTTAGTACATTCTCGTCTTCAATATCAATGACTTTGAAACTATTAACAAATTCATATTTTTCAAAAAACTTCAAATCAAACATATCCAACCCATTGTTCTTCCAAAACAGTATTAAAACATCAATTTTGATACAACTCTTGCTTTTTAGTTGGTTTAAAATGTCAATCAACTTGTTTCTCTCAGATTCCATGTGCTCTTTAAAATCAAAGATATTGTTAGTATTAACACCAGTATTAAACAACAAAAGCTGAGTGTTTTTCATGTCTTCATTAATTCCGTATTTACAAACTTTCAAATTAATTTTTTCTTGACTTTTTAGCAACGGGATTCTATTTATGTTAAGCATCTTTAAAATCGCTTTTATAGAAACATCAGACCAGTCTGAAGTATAAAAAGTCCAACAAATATCAAATGTCTCAAACTTGTTAAACCAAGTATTTGATTTCATGTTGTAACTTACATGATTTATGTAATTCTTCAAAATTAACATGTCTTGTTTGCTTTTTTCAAACAATTCTTTACTGATCTTCAATTTTCTTTTGACTTTTTTCAATGGAGTTAAAAACAAATTTTTATCCTCATTTTTGTTCGAAAATGTCTTTATCTTGTTTTCTATAGTGGGACTCTTCAAAAAATTCAATAGCAACATCTCCCTTTGTTGTTTATCAACAACAATATCCCTAACATCAAATGCAACGTCTTCCTTTGTGGGTTCAACAGTGTGGATTGCCTTCATCTTGTGCTCTTTTTTAGCTTTAATCACTTCATTTCTAACAATGCTCTTGGCCAATTTATTCATCAACATATCGCTTGTCTCTGCAAGCAGTTCCTCATAGATTATCTTATAAGTGTTTTTTTTCACTTCATCAACATTAAATCCAGGAGAATCACTAACAACTTTTTTTTCAACCTCTAAGTTCACAATCTTTGTAGGGTTGTTTGGGGTAATTTTACTAGGAGTTTGGTCAAATAAATCACTTCTTCTTTTAAACTCAGTCATTGGTGTATTAATTATTACTTTGTTTTTGTTGAAACTATTTTCATAATTTTCTTTTTTTTCTGTTTGTTTGGTAATACTAAGAGGTTTGGCTTCCTTTGGGGTTGTTTTGGGTTCTTCTGCTTTAACTTCTTGTTTATTAATAGTCCTAAGATCCTTCTTTTGTTCATTGGTCAATGGAGTTGTTTGTGCTGGCATTAATGGTTTTAAAACTATTTTTTTTTCTTTTGGGGACTCAAAAGTCTCTTTAATGTTAATTTGTTTTCTATTCATGTTGATCAGATTGCTTCTACTGCCTATTTTAGCCAACCTATCATCAATAAATTGTAAACTGACATCACTCAAAACCTTCTTTTTATCAACAGATGCTAGGCTATCTGACACTAAAGTACTTAAGTTCAAAGTTCTATTACTTGTGTCATATTCGATGTTGTAGAAATTACAAATTTCTTTAATTTCCTCATCATTGTTAAAAAGGAACAATTCTGTTACTGTATCAAATGAAACAGTACTAATCAATTTCTTAGACCAAGATACTTTTATCTTTAAAAATCCATAATATCTCATTTCATTGACATAGGTTTCTAAGAACATAGCTAATAATAAAGACACTTTTTTCTCGTTTTTTATCAATTGAAAGAAAGCATTAACTAAATTTAAACCATTCTTTTTCTTAGTCAAGTAGCCTCTTTCTTTTATCAAACTATTACTCATAATTCTTCTAAATGACATACTTATATCAAACATATCATTATTCAAAATTTCCTCAGGTAAACTTTGAATTTGTACATCTATGCTTGCATCTCTAGGATTTAATAAACATCTATAACTTCTGATTTCGGCTTCATTTGGGTAAACGTATCCTTTCTTTCTGCCTTCATCATAAATATCACATAAAGTAACAATAGTCTTGTTCAATTGTTCCAACTCTTGCTGTTTACTGTACTCAATACCAGACTTAATCATTGTGTGTATAATAAGAATATGTATTCTGACGATTTTTTCATTACACTCTATACATTCCGGACCAAAGTAATTTTGAAGTGTAAAATCTTGTCTAATAGATCTAGTTCTATCCCAAATAAAACTTTCATTCTCTGGCAACAAGTCAAGCAGATTGTCTATAATATAATTCAAGGATTTAATCAAAACTTCTGGGGGTCTAACATCTGAAGGTAAAGGTGGTGGAGCAAAAGCAGCAGGTCTTGAAAATACCTTCATAGCCTTCTGTTTATTCACATTCCCTTGGCTGTCTTTTTCAATTTTAGATAAACTGTTTTCAACATCTCTTCTAACAGTCTCAAATATAGGGCACATCTGCATGCATGAACCTTGGAAGGTAATTGCATCCTTTAATGATTTAGAAGCATCTGCAGAATCCACAAGTTTAAGAGCTTCCATCTTTTTTCTTTCATTATCTCTCATGGCTTTCAATTGGTCCAATAATCCTTGTGTGTTCGATTTGCTGACCTGTATCAGCTTTTCCATTTTTTTTTGATTACTCAAGTCCCATGAATTTTGTACAAACTTTTTTGGTTCTATGTTCATGCTTTTACCTTTCATGAAAGAAGGACTTTCTATAGGTTTTTTCATTGTTAGATCTATTTTTTCAAGTTTATCTGAATTGGATACTAATGGACTAGTTTGGTATAAACCAAAGGGAAAGTTACCAGTTTGCTTTTGATTTCTTTTCTTAGCATTGAGATTCTTTGGCAACTTTTTTGTCTCAAAATTGGTAGAATTGGTAGACATCTTTATGTTTCAAATATCTTCTTACTTACGTTGACTATGCTTTGGGCCTTTTACGTAAAGATATTTGAAGAATATAATCTTTTTTAAAATTAAGGATATGAAAAAAAAAAAAAAGAAACTTATTTAAAGCTTTTCTTAAAGTATTAAAATCTAAATGCTTTGAAACACTCTCAGTAAAGAAAACGCTTGAATGAAAAAAAAATACAAAAAAATTAACTAGTCGGATTTAAACTCAATCTATAAATCACATGTCTACTACACCCAATAACAAGCTCATCCTCAACATCTTCTACTGTTTCTAAGTTAAACCCTATTTCCAAGGTTTCAGTAAGAAAGTCTATAATGATTGATTCATCTCTTAGTTGTAAAACAACTAACGCATCCGCATTTTTTTTATAGGTTAAAATATCTTTTATGGTTTTTAAAAATGGAACAATCAAAAACTCATTGTAAATAACATCAACAGCCAGTATAGTCATATTAGCATTGGTGCCACTGATTATTGATCCGTAGTTATAAATAAACTCTTGATAAGTTGTATTATCACACCAATCCAAAATACCAACTTCATAATGGAAAAGATCGCTGTCTGAGTTATTGGTTAAAAAATCATTAATATTTAATGATTTTGAACAGAATAATGGGTGTTTGCTCCCTGAAAAATTAGCCTCTTTTATTCTTGTTTCCGTCAAGAACTTTTCTGATTGGTTATAGTGTTTAATCTCCTTCAAATTGTTTTTACAATTTTCTTGTAACTTGTTTAAAATCCCTTTCTGATCAGTTAATATGAAAAAATCTTTACAATAATTACTTAGAATTATACTATTACTACAATTAATTCCACTACCCAATTCCATAATGTTTATATTTTTGCTTTCCCAATTTAAAAATTTCAAACCATCGTGGTTCAAAAGCCAAGTGATAAAAAAATATGTGCTTTGCCAAACAACAAACCCTGTAGTAGAATTTCCATTTGTATTAGACTTCAAAGAAGTCAAAGACTGGTTTAATTCAATTCTGTAATTTGAAGCTCTTTGCTTCAATTTTTTCTTCGTTCCTGTCAACTTTTTACCTTTTGTAATGTAGTCTATCTCTATAATTACCTTTTCTTCTTTATCGTTAATGATTCCCAGATCTTGTTTAATTTTGTTTGAGTTTTCACTCATCAAAGCATAACGCTCATTTATATGTTCGTATATCAAATCCTCATTTTCTATACGTTTCCATATGTATTTATCTTCAGACATAGCAGCTGGTATCAGGGTCTTATAATAAACATTCAGATTTAATGAGTTAGATGAGTTTAAGCAAAAAAGAAAGGAAAAAAAAAAATCTTTCAAAAGAAAAGAGTTAACTGAAGTCTATAAGAGCTCAAATACATCATTTACTTTAACTGTTTTTTTTTTAACATTAATAAAAGGTAATTTCAATTTAAATATATACATAATAAAAACAGTAACCTAAATCAACTTCTTGGCTCTTAAGATTTCAGCAATCAAAATACCAGAACCAGCAGCACCGATGATGGTATTGTGGGATAAGACAACCATCTTGAAATCTAAAACAGTATCTTTTCTAACTCTACCAACGGAAACAGCGTAACCAGCATCTCTATTTCTGTCTAATCTTGGTTGAGGTCTATCATTTTGATCTAAAACATGAATTGTTTGCTTAGGAGCTGAAGTAACACCTAATTGAGTGGCTTCACATTGGTAATCTTTCAAACATTGCTTGACTTCATCAACACTAGGTTTTTCTTCGGATTTAAAAGAAAAGGAAACACACTCAGTATGACCATCAATAACAGCAACTCTGTTACAAGAAGCAGATACTTTTAGTTCAGATTCAGGAATGTTTTCAATGGTCAACCCATCAGCAGAGATGGAACCTAAGATTTTCTTAGTTTCCCATTCCATCTTTTCTTCTTCACCACCAATGTATGGAATGACATTGTCTAAAATGTCCATAGAACCAACACCAGGGGAAAAACCAGCACCTGAGACAGCTTGCATGGTTGTGGTGATTAAGTATTTCAAAGGACCGAACTTTTCGACTAAAGGTTTCAAAGGAGCAACCAAACCAGCAGTGGAACAGTTAGAAATACATACAATGAACCCCTTGTTGGTACCTTGTTCTTTGGCCTTTACAATTTTGTTTTCAACAAGAGCCAAGTGTTCTGGATTGATGATTGGAACAACTAATGGCACTTCAGGATCTTGTCTGTGGTTCTTGGCATTAGAAATAACACCTAGGCCATTGTCAGCAAATTCTTGTTCAATGATACCAGCGTAATCAGCATCTAAACCGGAGAAAACAATATCACAATCTTGGAAGAATTCAGACTTACATTCGACAACAACCAAGTTTTCGACGTATTCTGGAATAATATCGGTTTGTTTCCAGTTACAAGCGTCTTTATACTTCTTACCTGCAGATCTAGAAGAAGCTCCTAACTTGACTAATTCGAAATCAGGATGGTTTGCTAATAATAAAATGAATCTTTGTCCTACTGATCCAGTAGCACCTAATACACCAGCTTTAGTTTTGGCCATTTTTCAATTGTATTTTTGTTTTGTTATGGTTGGATATGGATTTTTTTTGCCTTTTCACTGTATAATAAAGTAGGTTAGAATAATATACTTCAATATATATTCCATATGTGTGAAGAAATCCCGTCAATTCAAAACTCCCACGTAAATTAGTCATAAGAATTCTATAATATGACTTCACTCATGCATGAAAAGGAAACCGGTAAAAAAGCGCTTAGCCCATTTCTACGCTAGAGCAAAAAAAAAAAATTTCGCTGTGAGATGTGTTTTAATAGTGGTAATTTACAAAACATCCCACAGTTGAATCTTGGTATATATGCGTTTTCCCGCTTAGTTCTTAGTCACGCTTTTGAGACTCATCATACACCAATGTGAATTTATTACGGATACATAATTTCTTAAAGAAGATCTTTCTTTTTCGGATATAACAATATCCGTCAATATCCCTCTTCAATAATGTTCCATGAGTGGACAAGCCATGCAGCACTCAATTTGCTATTAATTAATAATCATTTTTTGCACCAACCCCTTAGGTGTCTTTTCATCCTCTTGCCTCACCCCCGTGGTTTCCTCTTCTGGAAAATTTTTTTTTGCTTGAAAGGCGTCAAAAAAAAAAAAGGTACCTTTTTTTTTCCCACCTCGATGGGGGGGTTTATTGAGTGGCAAAAATTTTCGTAGTATACTATTTGTTCATTCATACAACTGTATATAAGTAGTTAATGTGTATTGGAGGAAAGCTTAAACATTGAGATAAAGGAAAAAAAAACCAGACTTAAATAGTTATTTATATGAGTATTTCCAAAATGTCCAAAGTATTTTTCGATATCTCCGTCAACGGTTCCCCATTAGGTAGAATCAACTTCAACTTATTCAAGGAAGTTACCCCAAAGACCTGTGAAAACTTCAGAGCTTTATGTACTGGTGAAAAGGGTTTCGGTTACAAGAACTCCGTTTTCCACAGAGTCATTCCAGAATTCATGTTACAAGGTGGTGACTTCACCCATGGTACCGGTGTTGGTGGTAAATCCATCTACGGTAACAAGTTTGCTGATGAAAACTTTGCCTTAAAACACGACACTGTTGGTTTATTATCCATGGCTAACGCTGGTCCAAACACTAACGGTTCCCAATTCTTCATCACCACCGTTCCATGTTCATGGTTAGATGGTAAGCACGTTGTCTTCGGTCAAGTTGCTGACAAGGAATCTTACGAAATCGTTAAGAAGATTGAAGCCTTAGGTTCTCCAAGTGGTGCCACCAAGGCCACCATCAAGATCGAAGACAGTGGTGAATTATAAATTTTATAAGTGTATATAAGTATATGTTTAAAGAATTTCTTAATTAGAAAGTGAAATTATATTTTATTTTATTTTTTTTGCAAATTCATCAACCTTTTTTCAAAAAAAAAAAGAGTATACGTTGTACGTTCTCAAGAATGAACAGTCTAATACTTGTATTCTGTTTTTTTTTTTTTGTTTCAAATTCAGGTCTATGAACTCTTTAGCAATAAGAATTTTCTTTTTTT
>ERZ794949.41-NODE-41-length-47780-cov-162.156627_pt1 | contig 47780 bp, 22 predicted proteins | sample MGYA00511363_ERZ794949 | MGnify/ENA primary metagenome ERZ794949 (study PRJEB30137, sample SAMN04331402) | food metagenome | isolation source: T1 must sample point D1 replicate B | place: Australia: South Australia ...
GCTTTCCCCTCCAAAATCACCGCAGATGTATGATTTCGCTGACTCCCACCACTTTCTCTTATTTTTTACTTTAAACAATGCCTAAACAGCTGAGCAGGTGTATCAAACAAAAATGGTAGCTTTACTTCCCTGCTTCCTCAACATACATTCCTATTCTCTTAACACACCTCAATAAAGAACCACACACAATCCTTCATTTATATTTCCCCTTTTTTTTCTATTAATTAAAGTGGTTACACAAAATCAATATTTATTAATATTTCCTGTTTCATATAATCTTTCCCAAATAGGAAATATCTATAATCAAAGGCGCTTAAGTGTCCAAAAAAAAAAACACCTACTGTCCACTTTTTTAAAAAAAACGTTCTAGATCTTAATAAAAAAAAGGGGGCTGCTGTCGGATTTGTACCAAAAAAAATGCACATGTCTATAAATAAACCCATAAAACCGACCAAAAATCATGTTCGAAAAAGGAAAATTTTTCATTTTTTTTTTTTTTTGCGTGGACGGTGTTCAGCTTATAATTTAGTGTTTTTTTTATACCTATTGGTTGCCCAGTTAGATTGTGAATATTCGAGCTATTTGCTTACCGTATGATACATTTGAAAACAGCTTTCTTTCACACAGCATTATTTTTTGATCTATGGTTGATTTGTTTATCGAATTGATATAATCTCACCCTTATATACACCAAGGATAATATTAATTACAATATATTAATTCACTCTTTATAAAACAAATACTGTTTGATACCTATTTGATACCTATCTTATTTCTATTCGGGATATTTTCTTTGCTAATCGTTTTTTTCAAAAAAAATACCAACTTTGAAGTAATATAAACATCGATAAAGTAATCATCAACACAATCAACTATAAGAAACACAGGACTGAGACCAATACGATCAAAGTAACATATTCTGATCAGAACACTGTCTTTTTTTTCCCATTATTAAATTAGTACCAAACTTCTTAAATATTATTATTGATTATACGATTTTAGCTTTAAATCTAAGCATTTGAAATACAAGTAAAGAGCACGAAATTAAAAAAAAAAAAGAAATAAACCAATTTTTTTTTTGGAAAATTAAAACTTATTAATCACATTGTTTTTCTATCTTCTTCAACAAATACCATATTCATAAGAAAAAGTTTATAAATGTCTTATCAAAACGGTGAAGAATATCCTGAAATGTATGGCCAAGATGGTCAGCAATATGATCCAAATTCCCAACAATACCAACAAGAATTTGATGAATTTGGTAATCCTATCGGATACTATGACGAACATGGTCAATTCTACTACTACCAACAAGACCCTTCAGGTAACAACAACTATTACGAACCACCTATGAATCCAAACAGCACAGAAAACTTTTCTGATTTCTCCTATGGCCAAAACGGTAACATGCCACCACCAAATGGTGATTTCTATCAACAAGAACAACCTAGCGATTCATTTGCCACTGGTCCAAATGGATGGGATGCTTCAATGGCTTTAGCTGCTGCTCTTCCAAATGATCCATATCCTGCCTGGACTGCTGATCCACAATCTCCTATCTCTATTGAAGAAATTGAAGATATTTTCATCGATTTAACTAATAGATTCGGTTTCCAAAGAGATTCCATGAGAAATCAATTTGATAACTTCATGACTTTATTGGACTCCAGAGCTTCAAGAATGTCTCCTGATCAAGCCTTATTGTCCTTGCATGCTGATTACATTGGTGGTGATTCTGCCAATTTCAAAAAATGGTACTTTGCTGCCCAATTAGATTTGGATGATGAAGTTGGTTTCAGAAACATGAACTTAGGTAAGATGTCCAGAAAGGCCAGAAAGTTAAAAAAGAAACAAAGAAAACAAATGGAAAAGGACATGAAGGAACAAGGTGAAGCTTACAACCATGAAGAAGCCCTTAACCAATTAGAAGGTGACAACTCCTTGGATGCTGCTGATTTCAGATGGAAGGCTAAGATGAATATCTTGTCTCCTGCTGATAAAGTCAGACACATTGCCCTTTACTTGCTATGTTGGGGTGAAGCCAATCAAGTCAGATTTACTCCTGAATGTTTATGTTTCATTTTCAAGTGTTGTTTAGACTACTTAGATTCTCCATTGTGTCAACAATCTACCAAGCCAATGCCAGAAGGTGACTTCTTAAACAGAATCATTACTCCTATTTATAAGTTCATCAGATCTCAAGTCTATGAAGTTATCGATGGTAAATTCATCAAAAGAGAAGTTGACCACAACAAGGTCATTGGTTATGATGATGTCAATCAACTGTTCTGGTACCCTGAAGGTCTAGCCAAGATTGTACTGGATGATGGTACAAGAATCACTGATTTACCTAGTGAAGAAAGATACTTAAGATTGGGTGATGTCACTTGGGAATTCGTTTTCTTCAAGACTTACAAGGAAACTAGAACCTGGTTGCATTTACTTACAAACTTTAACAGAATCTGGATTATCCATGCCTGTGTCTATTGGATGTACATAGCCTATGTTTCTCCAACTTTCTATACTAAAAACTACCAACAATTAGTCAATAACAAGCCTTTGGCCTCTTCCTCTTGGGCTGCTGCTGCCTTAGGTGGTACTTTAGGTTGTGTTATTCAAATTCTTGCTACTATTTGTGAATGGCAATTTGTTCCTAGAAAATGGGCCGGTGCTCAACATTTAAGTAGAAGATTATGGTTCTTGTTCGGTGTATTGGCTATCAACTTGGCTCCTGTTGTCTTTGTGTTTGCCTACGCCGGTAGAACTGTTGAATCTAAATTAGCTCATGCTATTTCTATCATCTTCTTCTTTGTCTCTGTAGTCACAGTTATCTTCTTTGCTGTTATGCCATTAGGTGGTTTGTTTACTTCTTACATGAAGAAATCATCTAGAAAGTATGTCGCTTCTCAAACATTCACTGCTTCTTTTGCTTCTTTAAAGGGTATCGATATGTGGATGTCTTATTTAGTCTGGGTTGCCGTCTTTGGTGCTAAGTTCTCTGAATCTTATTTCTTCTTGATTTTATCTTTGAAGGATCCTATCAGAATTTTATCTACAACAACCATGAGATGTACTGGTGATTACTGGTGGAAAGCTAAGTTATGTGTTTTACAACCAAAGATTGTATTAGGTTTAATGATCGCTACTGATTTCATTTTGTTCTTCTTAGATACCTTCATGTGGTACGTTTTAGCCAATACTATCTTTTCCATTGGTAAATCCTTTTACATGGGTATTTCTATTTTGACTCCATGGAGAAACATTTTCTCTAGATTACCAAAGAGAATTTACTCTAAGATTTTGGCTACCAACGATATGGAAATTAAATACAAACCTAAAGTATTGATTTCCCAAATTTGGAATGCCATTGTTATCTCCATGTACAGAGAACATTTGTTAGCCATTGATCATGTTCAAAAGTTATTATACCATCAAGTTCCATCTGAAATTGAGGGTAGAAGAACTTTAAGAGCTCCAACTTTCTTCGTTTCTCAAGACGACAACAACTTTGACACAGAATTCTTCCCTCAAGGTTCTGAAGCTGAAAGAAGAATCACATTCTTTGCTCAATCTTTAGCCACCCCAATTCCTGAACCATTACCTGTTGACAACATGCCAACTTTCACTGTTTTGACTCCTCATTACTCTGAAAAGATTCTGTTGTCTTTAAGAGAAATCATCAGAGAAGATGACCAATTCTCCAGAGTTACCTTATTAGAATACTTGAAACAATTACACCCTGTTGAATGGGATTGCTTTGTTAAGGATACCAAGATTTTAGCTGAAGAAACTGCTGCATTTGATGAAAATGAAGAAAACTCCTCTGCTGCTGGTCCTGATGGCTCTGTTGTTTCTGGTGCTAATGGTGATGCTTTGAAATCTCAAATTGATGACTTACCATTCTACTGTATTGGTTTCAAGAGTGCTGCTCCTGAATATACCTTAAGAACCAGAATCTGGGCTTCTTTGAGATCTCAAACTTTATACAGAACCATTTCTGGTTTCATGAATTATGCTAGAGCTATCAAGCTTCTATACAGAGTTGAAAACCCTGAAATCGTTCAAATGTTTGGTGGTAATGCTGAAGGTTTAGAAAGAGAATTAGAAAAAATGGCCAGAAGAAAATTCAAGTTTGTTGTTTCTATGCAAAGATTAGCTAAATTTAAGCCACAAGAAATGGAAAATGCTGAATTCTTATTGAGAGCCTATCCAGATTTACAAATTGCTTACTTGGATGAAGAACCTCCATTAAATGAAGGTGATGAACCAAGAATCTACTCTTCTTTGATTGATGGTCACTGTGAACTACTACCAAATGGTAGAAGAAGACCTAAATTCAGAGTCCAACTTTCCGGTAATCCTATTTTAGGTGATGGTAAATCTGATAATCAAAATCATGCCGTCATTTTCACAAGAGGTGAATACTTACAATTGATTGATGCTAATCAAGATAATTACTTAGAAGAATGTTTGAAGATTAGATCTGTTTTAGCTGAATTTGAAGAATTGAATGCTGAACAAGTCAACCCATATGCTCCTGAATTAAGATACGAAGACCAAACAACCAACCATCCTGTTGCTATTGTCGGTGCTAGAGAATATATTTTCTCTGAAAACTCCGGTGTTTTAGGTGACGTTGCTGCTGGTAAAGAACAAACCTTCGGTACCTTATTTGCTAGAACCTTATCTCAAATTGGTGGTAAATTACATTATGGTCACCCTGATTTCATTAACAGTATTTATATGAACACCAGAGGTGGTATTTCCAAGGCTCAAAAGGGTTTACATTTGAATGAAGATATTTATGCTGGTATGAATGCCTTATTAAGAGGTGGTAGAATCAAACATTGTGAATACTACCAATGTGGTAAGGGTAGAGATTTAGGTTTCGGTACCATTTTGAATTTCACAACCAAGATTGGTGCTGGTATGGGTGAACAAATGTTATCTAGAGAATACTACTACTTGGGTACCCAATTGCCTTTAGACAGATTCTTGTCTTTCTACTATGCCCATCCTGGTTTCCATTTGAACAACTTGTTTATTCAATTGTCTTTACAAATGTTTGCTTTGACTTTAGTTAACTTGAACTCTTTAGCTCATGAATCTATTTTATGTGAATACAACAAAAACAAGCCAATTACTGATATCTTATATCCATTAGGTTGTTACAACTTGGCTCCTGCTATTGATTGGGTTAGAAGATATACCTTGTCTATTTTCATTGTTTTCTTCATTGCTTTCATTCCAATTGTTATCCAAGAATTGATTGAAAGAGGTGTTTGGAAAGCTTCTCAAAGATTCATCAAGCACTTATGTTCTTTGTCTCCAATGTTTGAAGTTTTCTCCGGTCAAATTTTCTCTAATGCTTTATTAAGTGATATGACTTATGGTGGTGCTAGATATATCTCCACTGGTAGAGGTTTCGCTACTTCCAGAATTCCATTCTCCATCTTATACTCTAGATTTGCAGGTTCTGCTATTTACATGGGTTCTAGAACTTTATTAATGATTCTGTTTGGTTCTGTTTCTCATTGGCAACCTGCTTTGTTATGGTTCTGGGCCTCTCTGTCATCCTTGATGTTCTCTCCATTCATTTTCAATCCTCATCAATTCTCCAAACAAGATTACTTTATTGATTACAGAGATTTCATCAGATGGTTATCTAGAGGTAATGGTAAGTTCCACAGAAACTCTTGGATTGGATATGTAAGAATGAGTAGAGCCAGAGTTACTGGTTTCAAAAAGAAATTGTTGGGTGATGAATCCGAAAAGAGTGTTGGTGATGTTCCAAGAGCTCACAAGTCCAATGTTTTGATGGCTGAATTTATTCCTTGTGCTATCTACGCCGCTGGATGTTTTGTTGCATTTACCTTCATTAATGCTCAAACTGGTGTTAGAGATGCTGTTACTGTCAATTCTGCTGTCAGAGTCATTATTTGTACTGTTGGTCCAATTGTTATTAACATGGGTGTCTTATTCTTTACTTTAGGTCTATCTTGTTGTGCTGGTCCATTGTTACACATGTGTTGTAAGAAGACTGGTCCAGTCATGGCTGGATTTGCCCACGGTATCGCTGTCATTATTGCTTTAATCTTCTTCATTGTTATGTGGGTATTAGAAGGGTTCTCATTTGCCAGAATGTTAATCGGTCAAATTACTTGTATCTTCTGTCAAAGATTAATCTTCATTGCCATGTCCAGTTGGTTATTGACCAGAGAATTCAAGAATGATCATGCCAATTCCGCTTTCTGGACTGGTAGATGGTACGGATCTGGTATGGGTGGTTCTGCTTGGACCCAACCAGCTAGAGAATTTACTGCCAAGGTTATTGAAATGTCTGAATTCTCAGCTGATTTCATCTTAGGTCATTTACTATTATTCTGTCAATTACCATTTGTTTTGATGCCATTTATTGATAAGTTCCACTCTATGATGTTATTCTGGTTGAAGCCATCTAGACAAATTAGAGCTCCGATTTACTCTCTGAAACAATCTAGATTAAGAAAGAGAATGGTTAGAAAATACAGTGTCTTATACGCCTTTGTTTTGATATTGTTTGTAATTGTTATTGCTGCTCCTGCTGTTGCTTCATCTCATGTTTCTGATACAATCGGTTCTTCTTTGACCGGTACTTTCAAGAACTTAGTCCAACCAAGACACCAAGACAATAACGATACCGGTAAGAGACTATCCACTTGGAAGGGTCATTACTTGTCTCACACTCCATCTTTAAAGACTTGGTCTACTAAGAAGCCATAAATGCAAAAAAAAATTGGTAAAAATAATTTTTCTTCTAAATCATAGAAAAGCCAAATTTTACGAATATTGAAAAGTTGTACGGAAGTAGCTTTTATTCATATTCAATACGAATGAAAATAAATTTAAAATAACTGAATATAAACTTGTATTTATGAAAGTATATAAAGATTGAAATGTAGCTTTTGGGTTGCATATTTCAAATCAATTAAAAAAAAAAAAAATTAAGAAATAAAAAAAAATATATTAAAACGATTGTAGTCGTCTTGTTGAGATCAATGCTTTGAAAAGTCGACATGGAAAGATACTGGCAACAGTTGATCGTATCCGTAGAAATACAGTATGATTAGTGTACATGTAAATAGATACAACTTTGAATTCTTGTGAAATATTGTTAATGTTTGTGAATAATTAATACTGTGAAAAAAAATTTATGGCATTCTGATCTGAACTAGCCATATATAAATCAGCGAGTTTAATCAATTAAATGTTTACCTAGTAAGAATTGAATAAAGTTTGGAATTTGAAGTAATCACCAGTAGCAACTTGTTTAGAAATTAAAAATTTTTTTTTTGACCAATTTATCAGACTACAATGCTTCTTTCTATGTACTACCTTTGCTTTTCACTATATGTTTTCTTGACTACTGCACAAAAGAAAACCAATACAGACATTAACCTGCTACCGGTTATTAACATTCTTGGCAACAAATTTTTTGATTCCAAAACTAATGAACAATTTTTTATAAAAGGTATTGTATATCAACCCACTTTGACTGCAGAAGAGCTATCAAAATTGTCTTCAACAGATGCTAAATACATTGATCCATTGGCTGACAAAACCACCTGTGATAGAGACATTCCGTTGCTAGCCAAATTAGGGGTCAATGTGATTAGAGTATATCAAATTGATACTTCTAAAAATCACGATTATTGTATGAATGAATTAAGCAAAAATGGTATTTATGTCATTGCTGATTTAAGTGAGCCAGAACAAAGTATAGTCAGGGAAAATCCAAAGTTTACCACTGAAATTTTTCAACGATACATTGATGTTGTTCATGTGATGTCTCACTATTCTAATACCTTGGGATTTTTTGCAGGGAATGAAGTAACCAACGATAAAACAACCTCTTTGGCTTCTGCTTATGTCAAAGCTTCTGTTAGAGATATTAAATCATATATAAGAAAAGCTGCTGATGAAGGTAAGATTCCAAGATCTGTGCCTGTTGGCTACTCCACAAATGATGATCCAGAGGTCAGAACGCAATTGATGGATTATTTTTTGTGCAACACCAATCCTGAGGACTCTATAGATTTCTATGGTGTGAATATCTATGAATGGTGTGGTTATTCAAGCTATGTTAGTAGTGGGTACAAAGATCGTACTGAAGAACTCAAGGATTATCCTATTCCATTGTTCATGAGTGAATTTGGCTGCAATACATATAGACCAAGACCATTCACTGAAGTTGAAACTATTTTTTCTCCAGTAATGACTGATGTTTGGTCAGGTGGTTTGGTTTACATGTTTTTTGAAGAAGAAAATGAATATGGACTTGTTAAAAGAGTATCACCCTCTAAAGTTGAAATTTTGCCAGAATTCGATAATTTGGCAAAACAATACAACAATGCAAATCCTAAAAAAGTTACTAAAGCTGAATATACAGTCAAATTACAAACTAAAAAAGAAAAAACGTATACATGCCCAGCTCTTTCACCAAACTGGCAGGCAAGAGGCGACGAATTGCCACCAACACCTAATTTTAAAAAATGCAAATGTTTGAACGACTTACCATGTGGGTTATCAAAGCCATTACAAACTAAAGAAATGTATCAGCAGCCTTTTGAAATTTTATGTGATATAGTTGATTGCAGTGATATAGAATATGTTAATGGGATGTATGGTGACAATTCGGATTGCTCAAAAGAAGAACAACTAGCTTATATCATGAGTAAAGTTTACTATTTGCAAAAAGGACGACAAGGTTGTCCATTGCAGAATATTTTGCCTCAATACGTCAAATTTAATGAAAAGTATTCACAATTATCTAACCTTGATAAAAAAGACTTTTGTTCTGTTGTTGCCTTAGAAGCTAGTGAAAGATCTTTGGAAAAAGGATCTGACTTGGCTAGTATCCCATCTGCATTCAAAAAAACCAAAAAAAGTTCAAAGTCGAGTAATGAAAAGATCATACATGGTTCTAAAAGTAAGATGAATGATAGTAAAGGTCATTCAATTGAAAGAATTAAAGAATCCCAAAGTGTGTCTCAAACTAAACAAAACAAAGTTCAAATGAATGCTGGCATGAAAACAAAAACTAATTTAAGTTATTTCATTCTATCGATGTTTTTATTTAACTTTTGATAAAACAGTTCTTGATTTTTTCTTTTTCTTAACTAAATTAAAAACTGCCATAGTTTGAAAGAATAACAAGTCATATATATAACAAACTTAAAAGTTGATATTAAAATAAAACTTAATTAACTATTTATTATTATTTTTTTTTTCATTCTGCACAGCTGTTAAAATCGAATGTCTATTTCTTTGGACCCCAGTTGATTCCAAACATGGAACTTACTTTTGAGACTCCTTCTGCAGTTTGCTCAGCAATATTTTTATTTACAGGTTTGGCTAAGTAATGTCTTCTTTTACCATTAACGTCTAAGTACATCAATACGAAGTCGGGTTTGAATTTTTTTTCTGATTCTATAGCTTCAACAAAAACAATACCGACCTTTCTAGCTGACTCTACTTGTATTCTTAAAAAGAATCTTTCTCTTCCATCCGGACCTTTTTGTCTCATTGAACTGATTTGTCTATTTCTGGTCCATGTATCATCCATTCCACCGGCCGACAATGCTTTTAATTTTTCTTTATGTTGTACACCGGTCTTTGGATCTAGATAGTCTTTACATTCTAACATCTTTCTACATGTTTCATCAGCTTCTACTAAGTTCACTACCCTGTTGAATATCATAGTGTCCCCATTAGGTGAAAATAGTTCAGTTCCTAACAAATAAGCAACAACCCCGAATAAACCAACGGAGACTGTGACGACGACACCATTGAAAGTAAAAGATGTGGCTCTTCCCAATTTTGTCCATATAGATTCTGATTGATTGCTGAAGTTTACCCTACTGCTGGAAAAATATCTTTTGTTGTTGACCTTCAGAAGATTACGGGAGTTGGATAGTATTCTAGCTTGTAGCGGAAGTCTATACTCGAAACCAGATTTCAAAATAAGTCTGTTCATTTTTGAAGAATAATTTTGCTGACGTGTGCTATTTTAAAAAAACTTAAAATATCTTTCAATAATACTTTAAATATTAAGATGCACAATGAGTCTTTTGGTTCTTCTCAATATAAAAATTTATATATGAGTATTTTCAAAAAAAAAAATGAAAGTTAATTAAGAACCAAGTCCGAGATTCTCCTTTAAAAAAAATTTTTTTCCTTTTTGGCGTATGTTTTTATATCCGATATACATATTTTCACATGAAAACGTACTAGACAACAAAATCGAAAAATTTTGATTTTGCTAAGTTCATTAGTTTGGCGGGTTAAAATTTTTTACTTAACAGTTGTTATGAATTTTACTGTCAAATTTTCCTTGATTTGCTGTTATATCCGGACGGAGATGTCGACATGTTTCTAAGCATGCCGACATAGTGTAACAATCAGTTTCATAGATTTACGGTACGGCCAAGACTTGCCTAATGTAAATGTCTTATCTCCGAATCCTAGTATTATAACAATGTTTAGCACGTGATTGCCCTTGTAGTATAATCGGCAGTATGTGGTCTTCCGGCGATCACGATCGGGGTTCGAACCCCCGCTAGGGCTTTGTTCATGATTATTGCTTACTTTGTTTACTTGGATATGGGGGTGAAATATATGACATTAGTAGGAGTTAAGCACTCAACCGTGGATTCTCTGGATTTCATCTGATATATGTTATACGTTTCTGTCTTAAGGATTTATTGTTATCAAGATAAAAGCTGAAAGTTGTTTATAACTGCTAGCAAGTTAAATGTTTATTTTTTTTTTTTTGCTATTCAGATATCTATCGGTACAGTCACGATAAGATAAGGAATACTTCAGATTGATTATCAAAATCGTTAATTGTTTATTACTTTTTTTCTTTGATTTTTCACAAAATTTAAATTTTCAATCATATATAGTTTTTCCGTTTATTACTATTTGCATTTCATAATTCATCAAGTTATCTATTCTATTTACAACTTATTCGATATCTTGCTCTTTAATATTTTCTTTGATTTTCTTGACTTGTTCAGCTACTTTAGCATCTCTGGCTTTCTTGGTAAGTTCTAGTTGTTCAGCATGAGTGATCTTTCCAGCGTTAATATCCGTTTGTGCTTGTATTTCTTCTTGAATCATTGGGCCAAAAAATTCCTTACTATTGTATATCGAGAACCCAACAGCCAATAAAACTACTGAGTAGTCGAAACCTGACATTTTGTAAAATCTCATTATGTATATGTGTTATTATGTAGTGGTGTATAGTACTATCTATTGGTTGTCCAATCTGTTTTCATTACTACATGTTATTCTTATAAAGCTTTTTGGGAGAAAAATTTTGTTTGTTTCAGTCACAGAGCGAAAAAATAGTACCAAAAAAGCTTAAATCCGCTAAAAAAGGCACGTGATAAAACTACATTTTTTTTTTGTTACAATTTTTTTTCAACAAAAACATTTAAAGTTTGTCAATATAAAAATATATGCTTTTGCAATCCATGTGCTATGGTACTACAAGGTCTCAACATTTGAAGATTCATGAATGAAAAGACATGTACTGGTTGCTAAAACAAACAACAGCTGCAGAATATAATCTTATAACGTTTTTTTACTATGTTTTCTTTTCAAATAGGTGCATTTTAGCGTGTACTTTACATATTTCTAGCCGTGAAATGCCACTACATCACTGTTTTATGGTCTAAAAATTTCCTAATGCGGAAGGTCAAAAAAGTAAGTTGAAAAAAACCCTCAAATTTTCTACAAAAAATTACTTAAAAGAGTAATTTTTGCTATTAAACGTGTACAAAAAAGTGATTTTATGAAAAAACAAAAACTTGAAAAAAAAATATACAAGTAAATATTCCGCAATAGGAAAAACACAAAACTTCAATGTTAGGTTTTTTTTCTGAAACTCTCTAAAGGGAAAATATCAAAATTAATATTGGTTTGAGCATTTTTGGTGCTGATTTTTGCTTTTACAACTTTTTTCCCTTTTAGGAAATATTTGTTAGCAAAGTAATTTCACTTTGGCCTTGTTTGCAGAGTTATTGAAAATTTGGTGGGAATAGTATGAACAAAAAAAAAGAACTCTTTATTAGTTAGCAAATATTCAAATAGTGAAATATTTATTAAATAATGAAGAGAATCCTTAAGTCCACCACGCAATAGATATATTAAAAATGGCCAAACAATCTTTAGGTATGTAAATCTACCGATGCCCTCCATGAGATACAATGAGATAGATATTGATATAAGGTTTAAAGCTACGTTTATTGACGTATGAGTTTCTAACAGGAAGAAAGTTAAGAAGAAGTGAATATGTGGTGAATTATTGATATGTGACAAACGAAGAACAAGTGGATACACAGTAGTGGGTTTATTTGAAAGAAAAATGCTACACATGAGCAACAAGATAATAATACGATGAAAGATATCAATGAGCTTATGACTAATAGGAATTGTTACAATATTGAAAGAGTTTTACAATAGTTATTAGAAGAAATGCAAATAGGAATATAGTTTGTTGATAGTTTTTAATGGGGAATACCGAAAAAGTATAAGAAGTCATTGGAAAATAGCATAAAAAATTAAAAGCAAGAACTAGTTATTTGAAAGAGTGCATTCATACTTACTTGTAGGACAACATTGACTTTGCAGTTTTATTGGGATATTGCTTATGCTAATAACAGTGGTATTGAATTCTAGTAGGGACGATACTACAGAAGAACCGAAATATTGGATTCCTCTTTTCTATCGATATTATCATATTACCCATAATTATAAAAACTAAAACTTACTATAGAATGCACAGAAAAAGAGGAATTTCTTAACGACAAGTTTAAAGACAAATAGTAATAATTCTAATAAAATAAGCACATAAATAGTTGATACAAAAACACAATTCACATAACTAACATATGATCTTTACAGGTTAAAGAAACTGCAACTTAGTAAACCAGCTTTATAGATAGCTTATTCATTAATTTACTCAAAAACCAACAAAAAAAACGAATATAACAAACTTTACTAACAACTAATGAACTAATTATCCAATACAATATTAAAAATAGACGTTTCCAGTGATAGAAGAAAATCCAGAAAGGCTTACTTCACCGCCGCCTCTTCTCAAAAGAGAAAAATCATGTCTGCTCCATTATCTAAGGACTTACAAGCCGAATACGGTATCAAGTCTATCCCAGTCAGAAAGGATGATGTTGTCAAGATTGTCAGAGGTTCCAAGAAGGGTTCCGAAGGTAAGATCTCCTCTGTTTACAGATTAAAATACGCTATCCAAGTTGAAGGTGTTACCAAGGAAAAGTCTAACGCTGCTACTATCCCAGTCAACGTTCACTCCTCCAAGGTTGTCATCACCAAGTTACACTTAGACAAGGACAGAAAGGCTTTAATTGCCAGAAAGGGTGGTAACATTTAAATTGGATCTTAAACTATATTAATTATTATATATTTTCGAACTTAAGAACAAACCCCAATTGAATTAAACAGATACAAATCAAGACTCAGGCTCTTCGCTAGCCATCGTTTCCAGCTTGTTATACTACGTCGAGATAAGCACGCTATGGCCTTATTTGAAGAACGTTATTCGGACTTTCAACTCTGAAAATCTCCACAGATCACGTGATTTGCTTAAGTCCGGATTTTGCCATTTTTTCATTGAATAAGGGGCAGTTTTGGATAAAGGGGATTTGGTACGTTATCATTAGGCAGGAATTTTGTGTTACACGTTATAAGGGTGAAATATATTTAAAATTGATGATAATTCGGTTTTGATTAAGTATTGATTGATTTGAAACCAAAAGAAACACGGGATTTTATGAATAAAGACAATCATTTTAACAAGACATCTGGGTCTAAGACAGCAGCGGACAACCATCAACCTAGAACGAGGAGGTCTAGTAGATTTGACATATACGAAAACGTTGAAAGCTCCAACTCAAATCTCTCATTATCCTCGGATGACAGAGAAATAACTCCAAATACGGCAGCAACCATTCTAAGTCAGCCAACGACAAAGCAACACAGAAAAAAAAATGTAGAATTGAAGTTGTCTTCATCGATGTTTAAGAAGAAATTCGGGGACAAGACCTTCGATGAACATTCCAGTCTTAATATCTCCAGTGAACTAAATAAAACACAATCTGAACAAAAGAAGCTGAAGAAGAAGAAGAAGGTTTTGCAAGATCAAGTTCATACAAAGTTGAGTAATCATTCCATATCTCCCGGTCAATTGTATGCCACTGAATCTGGTAGATTGTTTCATGCTGGAAAGATCTTAATTGTTTTAGCTGGTCTTCCTGCAAGATCCAAAACTAAATTAGGTGTAGCTTTAACCAGATACTTAAGATGGTTGGGTGTAAAAACCCAAATCTTTCACACTTCTGATTATAGAAAAAGGGAAGGAACCATAGTTCAGGAGGAAGACTATGCCTTGAATAACAAGGATGCCAACAAGCAATTCAATTTGGACGCTTTATGTGCTGATACGGATTATGCAGTAGATAGAGAGACTGATGAAATTAAAAAAAGCGGTATAGCCAAGAGAAGAAATTTTATTAATAACTGCCTTAAAGATATCGATGAGTTTTTCTTTGATGATCAAAACAATTCACAGATTGCCATTTATGATGCTTTGAATGTAACTGTTGAAGAAAGAGATATGTTGAATAAAAGATACTCTCAAGGTGAAAAAGGTCATACCAAAGGTTGCAGTGTTTTGTTTATTGAAAGTATAGTAACTGATCCTGAGCTACTACAAAGAAATATTGACATAGCTGTTAATTCTAAAGACTATGATGGATGGGATCATCAAAAGGCTTTAGACCATTTCATGCAAAGAATAGAAAGAAACAATAAGGTATATGTTGAAATGGGTGGCGACAAAGAGAACCATTTAAGTTTTGTTAAGTATATTGATTATGGAGAGACATTGTATGTGAACAACAGTAATCATAGTTATTTAATTAACAAGATCATTTCATTTTTGATGAATTTAAAAGAAAAGAAGGGCAGGGTATATTTGTCAAGATGTGGAAATAGTGATTATGATAAGTACAATGACGATGAAATATTAAATGAAGAGGGTATCAAATTTGCCAAAAGAATGACTGATGTGGTTATTACACGAATCAACAGCCTAAGAAAAAATTCTCATTTAACAGAAATAAGTCCAGTTTCCCCAGTTTTATCAACAGAATTCAACATGGATGATTTAAAAACACAAGTATCAGTTGATAGAAATTTAAACATGGGCAAAGTTAACAAAAGACAAATATCAAGACATGATGGGTCAGATGAGGATTCCGTTGTAGTATTTTCTGCACCAAGAAAGAGAACCTATGATACAGCTCAATTTTTCTTGAAAAAAGGCATCACAGTTAGAAAAAAGCTGGAATTGAAGCAATTGAACCCTGGAGCAATTGCTGACTTAACCTTAGAGGAAGTAAAAACTCAATATCCCGAAGAGTTTAATGAATTCTTAGAAAGTCCTTATTTTTTCAGATTCACTAAAGGAGAGTCGTATCATGATTTAGCATTGAGAATGGGATCTTTGATATTTGAAGTTGAGAGAATGAATGGTGATGTTTTGATTATAGCACATGAATCGGCATTACGAATCATTTATGGGTACTTAATGGCTAAATCAGCCAAGGACATACCAACTTTGGAATTTGATCGTGAAAATGTGATTGAAATATCGTTTGGGCATTACGAAAACAAGGCTGTAAAATTGCCTGTTGTGTGATTATATATAAATTATAACTTACTTTTGTTGTTAGAATAGGCCAGCCTTTGTTCTTCTTTTGCAAACACATCTTCCAACAAAGTCTTGTTGATAGTAGTGGCTTTGATAAAATCGTTGACTTCATTAAAGATTTGAACAGAGAATCTAATGTACAAAACATCACCGTGGAAACACAAAGGAGCGTAGTTCTTATAAACATTAATACTCTTCTCTTCTAATAAACTTCTGATTCTAGCTAGATACACCATTGGAGATTTCACTAATTTGTTGTGAACTTTTGAATACTTGGATATGTTTATAGGAATTGAAAGACAAAACATACCGACGGGAGTCAAAGTTCTTTTTTTGTTATCCAACAACTTAGGTACGTAGTGGTCGTACAAGTCAGTGGTATTAGCTTGGTCAATTGTTAAGATTTTGGTGCATGCTTCAATAGCCTTTTTGGCCAAAGTCTTTTGGTAGTTTCTAATATTTTCTTCACCACCACAAATCTCTGATCTAAACTTGATAGCTGTCTCAATGGTATCGTATACAGAGTAATTAATGGTACCAACCTTGCTAAATCTTTCCACTAATAAAGAGTCATCTTTTTTAATGTTATCGTAGCTGACATTATATGTCCAGGAAACAGGCTGAGATTGTAACAGATGGTGCCATTCTTTTTGTGCATAGATGATAGCACATGATTTAGGAACAGAAACCCACTTGTGTAAGTTACCAGTAAAGAAGTCAGGCTTTAAGGTTTCCAAGAATTTCAAGTCAATCATTCCTGGAGCATGAGCACCATCAATGACCTGCTTGACTTTGTATTTCTTACATAACTTGATCAAATCAATGTATGGCATGACTACACCAGGCATAGAGGAAATACAATCAAACAAACAGTACACAGTACCCTTGAAATCCTTGTTGGCGTATAAATTTTTGAAAACAGCTTCAAATTTAGCAACAATTTCCTTGGTTGTTAACGGAAAGGTCAAGTCAATCGTTTTGTATTTCAAACCATAGGTATCATTCATGAATTTGACAGTGTTAGAACAAGCCCCGTAAGTAGTACTAGGTAAGATAACAATATCGTTTTCAAAGTCAAAAGGAATGGATCTAAAGAATATATTGATACCGGTTGTTGCATTTTGAACCAATGCAACGTTTTTCCAGTTCAGACCAAAGTACTCAGAGATCAGCTTTGCTTGTCTTTTGTATTCAAAAGGACCTTCGATGTATTCGAATTCATCTGGGTAGCTCTCATGTTTTTTTACAGAGGCAATTTGTGCATCTATAACCATTGAAGGTGTTGTACCATAAGAACCATGGTTTACAACGTTCACTGAAGGATCTAGATAAGTGAAGTATTTCTTTTTAAATTCTGTACCAAATTGAGGCATTTTGCTGGTGATTTGAGAATATATATGATATTACTTCTGAAGAGCAATATTGATTTTGATTATTGGTGTTCTGCCTTTTTATATTCAAAAAACTGAACAGAATAGTATGAAAAAAAAATAAATATACCAACTAAATCTAAGCAATTCTAGAGAATATGACTCAGAATAAATTTTAAATTCAGTTTTTCGTTATGTTTATTTTTCCGGAGTTAAGATTGTAAAACAGTGGAAAATATTCTGCCTTTTTTTGCGACGGGAAATGCTGATATGAGAAAGCAATAAGAAAAGATCGGATATAAGAATAGATCGGACATAAAAAGATCGGACATAGGAACGTAAAGGCTGAAATAACGATTCTTTAGAGTTAACCTTTAAATGTTTGTAATTTAGTCAAGAAGTTGAGTGTTCTCTATAGATTCAAGCAGCTTAAGAGTTTATAGATCTTGTTTTTACGGAGATAATAGAGGCTGAAAATTCAAACAGGTAATTTATATAATGAGTTTAGTAGTGTGTTGAATAACAAACCATATCTTACTAATTCCGTATATTTTTGGAGTTCTGCGCAGATTTTGATATACAAATATGTAGTGATAACAGAGTAAAATGAGATAATAGCTTAATAACAAAAAGCTGTGTTTTTAGGACGATTGGCATGCAATCATTCATATGAGAAGATTATCATAAAACACTACTTACGTACTATCACGTGACTTTGTTTTGGCACCTGATACAAAATAGCACGTGAATTATCTTATCATTTACGCATATTTATATCCGTCGTTGTGGGTGTGCTTTTCCACGTGCCAAAAGTTTTTCTTACAGAAAAAAAACGTATGCACTATAAACGTGTTTTGATGTAGCGTTAGAAGCCATGGCTCAAAGAAACCCAAAGCAAAAAATAAAAATTCTTCTTTTTTTTTTCTGCTCTGTAAAGTATTCTCACGATCGGATGATTTTTTTTTTATATGGGTTAAACGTCAAAAGTTCCACTAAACGGGATATTCAAAAAAACAGAAAAAAAAAAAACAAGAACTGGATCTAAGACCGTCTGGTTTAAGGCAAATATGACCTTGTTTTTTCTCCCTCTGCTGCTTTTTTTTTTGCCTGATGAAGCCAAAGACCTAAAACAGAATACTGGAATTTCTTTTTTTCGTTGAAAAAAAATTTTCCTATATAATTTTGGTTGTTTCTCCTTCTTTATAAAAAAGCTATCTGTTAAGATGGTAGATTTGATAATGGAGCATTTGATCATAATACTTTGATATTTGAATTCTTTCGGGGATAATTTTTAACAAATATTAATTAATAAAGACCAAGTTAAAACATTATTAATTACATAAATCATCATAATGGAATCTGCTTTAGCCTGGACTGTTAAGTTAAACCCACAAACCGCCATCACCGCTCCTCAATACAGAAAGTCTTCTATCATCGGTACAATTGGTCCAAAGACCAACAACCCAGAAGTCTTAGCTGAATTAAGAAAGAACGGTTTAAACATCGTCAGAATGAACTTCTCTCACGGTTCTTACGACTACCATCAATCCGTCATTGACAACGCTAGAAAATCTGAAGAAATCTTCCCAGGTAGACCATTAGCTATTGCTTTAGACACCAAGGGTCCTGAAATCAGAACCGGTACCACCACCAACGAAGTTGATTACCCAATTCCTCCAAACCACGAAATGATCTTCTCCGTTGATGACAAATACGCTAAGGCCTGTGACGACAAGGTTATGTTCTTAGACTACAAGAACATCACCAATGTTATCTCTAAGGGTAAGGTCATCTACGTTGATGACGGTGTTTTATCCTTCGAAGTCTTAGAAGTCGTTGATGAAAAGACCTTAAAGGTTAAGTCCTTAAACGCCGGTAAGATCTGTTCCCACAAGGGTGTCAACTTACCAGGTACCGATGTCGATCTACCTGCTTTATCTGAAAAGGATAAGGCTGATTTGAGATTCGGTGTTAAGAACGGTGTTCACATGATCTTCGCTTCTTTCATCAGAACTGCTCAAGATGTTTTAACCATCAGAGAAGTTTTAGGTGAAGAAGGTAAGGATATCAAGATCATTGTTAAGATTGAAAACCAACAAGGTGTTAACAACTTCGATGAAATCTTAGCTGTTACCGACGGTGTTATGGTTGCCAGAGGTGATTTAGGTATTGAAATCCCAGCTCCTCACGTTTTCGCTGTCCAAAAACAATTAATTGCTAAATGTAACTTAGCTGGTAAGCCAGTCATCTGTGCTACTCAAATGTTAGAATCTATGACTTTCAACCCAAGACCAACCAGAGCTGAAGTTTCTGATGTTGGTAATGCTATCTTAGACGGTGCCGATTGTGTTATGTTATCTGGTGAAACCGCTAAGGGTATCTATCCACATAACGCTGTTAAGATGATGGCTGAAACCGCTTTGATTGCTGAACAAGCCGTTGCTTACCAACAAAAATACGATGAAATCAGAAACTTAACTCCAAAGCCTGTTTCCACCACCGAAACCATTGCTGCCGCTGCCGTTGCTGCTTCTTACGAACAAGGTGCTAAGGCCATTGTTGTTTTATCCACCACCGGTGCTACCTCCAGATTAGTTTCTAAATACAGACCAGAAGTTCCAATCATCTTAGTCTCCAGAAACGATAGAGCCGCCAAGATGGGTCACTTAAACAGAGGTGTTTACCCATTCGTTTACTCTAAGGCCGAAAACAAGGACTGGTCCGCTGATGTTGAAGAAAGATTCGCTTACGGTATCGAAGAAGCCAAGAAGTTCGGTTTCGTTTCTCAAGGTGATGCTGTTGTTTTAGTTCAAGGTTCTTCTGCTGGTGCCGGTCAATCCAACACCTTAAGAATTGTTAAGGCTTAAATTTGATCTCCAAATAATCTTGGTCAATTAGATCTCCTATATAGCAAGCAATAAAAAGAAAATATAAAATATTTGATAAAGTTATGACTTTTTATCAATGAATTAAAGTATAAATGTCTTTTTTTAGATTTTTTTTAAGTATTTTTCAGTTTATTATTATTATTGCGATAATAATGGATAGAATTTGAATATCATATATTTCTCCCATTCTCCTATAACTCCATTGGTATCATCGTCGTATTGGTACGTCTTAATGAATGCGTCCATATAATACACTATGTTATCTAATCTAGATTGCTGGTTGTTTGTTTTTAATTTATTCAAAAACACCAGAAGAAAATCGACATCCTCTTTGGAAGGCTGAATGCCATACTCTATGGTCGTTTCGATCCAATTCTTCAGCAATGCCTTGATTTCTGATACTTTTGATTTTGATTGAAAAGTTATCGGTTCCAAAACATGTAAGTTGTTTTTATTTGGTGAGTTTCTGATGTCATCATGTATGATAAAAAAATCCTTCATTTTCAGTACATTGTTTTCCTTCAAACCTGAACCTAATTCTTGCTCTTTCTTATTACTGATTTTAATTTTCTTTACAGAATCCATGGGGGTGACTATATTCTTGATGTTGAATTCATACGTATTCCCATCTTTGCTTGAAATGCTATTAGCCTTTCCTTGAAATTTGAACTTTTGCTCAAAGTACAAATCATTCAATATCTCTACAGGCAACTCATAAAGCATTTCCTTGTCTTCATTGTTGATCAACTTCACTAATGTTTCTTTACTATGAGTGCTGTAGTTTGCTTTTGTAGGTGATTGTCCTTTGACTTTATTTTCAGGTGTTTTTACTATGGATTCCAAATTCAAAGGCAACTGTTTTAATATATATTTATTTTGCACTTTTTCTTCTGAGTAGTTTTCAAGCTGCAAAATTTGCAATGAGATGCCTTTAATATCTTCTAATTTGTCTTTTTTGATCATCAATCTTGCCAGAGTGAAGTAGTCGTTACCCATTCGTGCCAACAGCCTTTCGTCAATATCCATCCACTTGTCATAATTTAATGTTTTACTTAACCTCTTCACTTTATTCCCCATACCACCATATTTACTAACTACATTGCCTTCCAATTGAACTACTAAGCACACTCCGATTTTCTTTATCTTTTTATAAAGATGTCTCATGTTGTCCAATCTATCGTACAAATATTTAGTAAATCTTTTAACAAACACTGATAATTCCCATAGCGTAACAAAATTGATATGGTAGTTGATGCTACACGAAATTGTTTTTGGGATATAATGGTTTCTGTCTGCAACTTTGTTTTTATTGTATACTTCATCGTCTTTGAGATCAAATATGTCATCAAAAAATCTTTGTGGGACACTGTTATTATGACCTTTTTTTATGATGCTAGAATTCAACAAAAGCTGGTAGAAATCATTATATGAAATTTGTTTTTCATGTTTGAAGTATGTTATTATATTGGCTTTTAATACTTTAATCGTATACTGATCAGTCCTTAAAATCATTTTATCTTTAAATAAAGGATGATTCATTTTGGTGAAGATATCCACTATGGATGAGCCAAAGACAGGAAGTTTATTGATAGGTATATTGTCAAGTTCTTTTTCATACTGTGAATGGGTTAAAACAACTTTCATACCATTTGGCTTTACAGCATTCAAAACAATTTTGTTAAGATACAAAAAATCATTGGTTACACTTATGCTAACATCACAGTTTGTCAACTGTTTTATCTTAAGTTTTAATAAAGTTGCCTTTTTTTCTATAGCTTGAGAGTCAATTTCATCTACAAAGTCAAAAAACATACCCTCATCAACTGAAACTGGAATCACTGTATCAAATTGTGTGTAGATATAATCGTAAAACTTTGTTAATATTGATTTATACTCTTCAATTTGAAGATCTAAACAATAAAATCTGATATCACTAGGATTCTTTGCAATATAATCATCAAATTTTTGCTTACCAGTTTTAAAAGTGTCATTTCTGCTTATATTTATGACATTTTTAGCTATGTAGTTCAAACTTATGATTTCGGAATTTGAATTACCATTTGATACTAATATACAATGCTGATTAATATCAATATTTTGTTTGGTCACTCTATTGAATTTCAATAGTGACCCAAATACAAAGAAAGAATCAAAATCTATGTAATAGATAATTCTATGATTTGAAGACTCACCTATTTTCAAATATTTGGACCTTAATTGTAGCTTCTCCATTGATATAAAATGCAGTCTGGACTTGCTATAGAAATTCTTTATGAAATTAGGATCATTACAATCAACATCGTTTCTCTTTGTAGATACGATAGTATTAGTTTCAATGCATTGACTAACCCAGTCTGATGCCACTATAGGGATGTTTAACTTCGATACTACATTGCTTTGATCAGAAATGACATACGAAGTGGATTTCTTTCTAGGTATTCGGCAAACACTTCCGCCATTCGTGTCTATCAACTTGATCAATACTACTCTGTCGATCTTAGTGTAGCCATTGATGTGAAACTCTAGGTTTTTGAATATTCCATTGCTCATTTGTTGGTGCTTTCACGTGACTTGCATCTACTCAGCACAACCTAGACTCTGAGATGAATGTATGGCCTATTTTCTGTTGTGGAACTACTTCTGCAATATGAGGACAAAAAAGGGGAGAGAAGCAAAAACGAGTGTAATAGGCGTTATATCCGATTCATATGCCAAGTCCATTACAACAAAGATGCAATTAAAATGAAAAACAAAGCAATAATATCGTCAATACGACTTTTTTAAATTGCTTGAGAACTTTTTTCTTTTGTTAGCAGCGCTCAAGATGCTTTGGTTACTTGAATCTTCTCCATACTGGTTTCTATTTCTTTTATACATATATTTCTTCTTTTGAAGTTACCCGAATGTAAATCTAAAATTTAAATTTCCTATTTGAAAGCACAGTATCTCGTGACCAATTTCGGAGTAATTTTTGTTTCTTTTTTTTTTTTTTCAATTTTTTTTTTTTTTCTCGAATTACGTTTTTACGATTTTTTCACTCTCAACAGTTCATAAATGTATCTGTTAGACATTAATAAATAAGGAATCTAACAAACCAAAAAAAGACATAAAAGTAATAAATTTAAAGAAGGAATTATCAAAATGGCAGGTATTTTGGAAAGATTAAAAGATATTGAAGATGAAATGGCCAAAACACAAAGAAACAAAGCCACCGAAGGGCATCTTTGTAGATTGAGAGCACAACATGCCAAGCTTTCCAGAGATTTGATAGCCAATGCTACCAAATCTTCTGGTGGTGGTGAAGGTTTTGACGTCAAAAAAGGTGGTAATGCAACAGTTGGTTTTGTAGGTTTTCCTTCTGTCGGTAAGTCTTCTTTGTTAAACTCTCTTACCGGTAAAGAAGTTTCCGAAGCTGCTGCTTATGAATTCACAACTTTGACAGCTCAATCCAGTATTATCAAAATCAATGGTTCTAAAGTTCAATTTTTGGATTTCCCAGGTATTTTAGAAAATGCCAATCAAGGTTATGGTAGAGGTAGACAAGTTATTGCTTCTTATAGAAATTGTGATTTATTATACATTGTTTTAGATATTTCTAAACCTTTAAAGCACAAAGAAATTTTGGAAAGAGAATTAAAAGCTGTTGGTATAAGAATCAATAAAGCAAAACCTGATATTCTTATTAAGAAAAAAGAAAAAGGTGGTTTATCTATCACAAACACTGTGCAATTAACTCATTTAGACTTTGATTTAGTCAGAACTATCATGCACGAATATAGAATTAACTCAGCCGAAGTTGCTTTCAGATGTGATGCTACTGCCGATGATTTGATTGATGCTTTAGAAGAAGACCAAAGAAGATATATTCCGGCTATTTACGTCTTAAACAAAGCGGATTTGTTGTCTGTTGAAGAATTAGAATTGTTATACAGAATCCCTGATTCTATTCCTATCTCATCTAATAGTAAATGGAACTTAGATTCTCTACTGGAATATACTTGGGAGAGATTGGACCTTGTTAGAGTTTTTACAAAACCTAAAGGTAGAATACCTGATTTTGAGGATCCAGTTGTTTTGAGAAATGATAGAAGAACAGTAAAGGATTTCTGTATGAATATTCACAAGTCCTTGGTTGATGATTTCAAACAAGCTGTTGTTTTTGGTTCCAGTGTTAAGCATCAACCTCAATATGTTGGTTTAACTCATGTTTTAGAAGATGAAGATGTTATTACTATATTAAAGAAGTAAATTATATATATATATTTTATTCTAAATGACTCGCATTTTGTAAACTTTGTAAGATTTCAAAAATTTTGTAATCAATCTTCTTCAAACTATTTTGATTATTATGATAGTCTGCATCATAAATGTTCTTTGTCAATTCAAAGGTGCTTTCGTATCTTAGCTTAGAAACACCATATGAATTATCTTCTTGGGTATTTACAATCTCCTGCACGGATTTCATAGCATAGATTTCAAGTTCATCAACCAGGGGCATCAGTAATGTTACAGATCCTTGTAATCCAAAGCACAATATCAAAGGTCTTGAGTTTCTTATCTTTGAATTTTCTTTGACTATCTCAACAGTGGTAACAATATCACCAATATAAATACTACAAACTTTATCAAACTTAAATGGCAAGTCCCATACATTGTCGTCTCTATTCTTACTAAAGTCATGTTTTTCATAGTCATAATAAATTCTTTCTAAAATACCATTATGCTCCATATTAATCAGGTCTTTTATACTTAGTGAAATATTAAGAGCTAAAACACTCAAGTTACCAAATCTATCTGTTTTTAAAATAGTCTTTGCGTCCAAGAATTTTAAAACCTGACAGTAGTTGTTTGACAATTTGTAATCAGCAAGTGGTATAAAAACGTGCTTTTCAGGTATATACCTGTGATAGACGATATTACCTACCACATCAGCAGCAACAATCAGCAAGTCTTTATAAAAGAAATCAATTTGAACTATTTGATTCAAAGAAGGGACTGTTTTGTTTTCTTTTACAATTTCTAGCCTGTTATTTGTTAATTTAAAAACTGTCATAATAGATCCTTTTAGAATGGAAAAAATGTAGTTTTCTCTGCCCAATAATTTTAGGATCTTTATACTACTTTGATTGTTTAAGAAAGTCTGTTCATTCATCAATGTTAAGTAATTGTACTCGTAACTTTCTAAATCAACATCAATTTTAGGAGTTGTAGCTTTGTCCGGTATACATTCTTTACCTTGTTGCTTCTTCTTCAATCTTTTTTTTTGAGACTTTGATAAAGTAGAAGTATCGATTTTAACTTCATCCACTTCTTTTGTATCTGATTTAGTCTCTGTTTGCTCTGGTAATGGTTTAGGGTTGTTATTAATTTTGAAAGTCAAGAGTTTACCCTTGGTGGTTCCCATAATGATGTACTTACCCAGTTGACTACTTGTATACAAGCTTCTATCGGAGTATTCCACAATCAAAGCAGAAGCAATTTCATGATTGCTAAATGTCTTTGTAGTCGAAGTTGTTTCCCCTTTAAATAGCTTATTTTTTAAGTGTTGTGGGACATCGTACTTAATACAAAATGTAGATCCATCAATAATTATATCATATTCAAGATTTTTTGAGTCTTTTAGTAAAATATTATTCTTTAATAACTGCGTTTGATCCAATACTTTAACAGTTTCTTGTTCATCTTTGACACGAATATGATTGATTGTAGATTTATCATGAACCAAAAATATTAATTCACCTTCGCTATCAACAATAACAGTACCGTTTCTTTTGCCAAAATTCTCATTTTCTAATACCAAATCGTTAGAGAAATTACACATTTTAATATCACCTTGAAGCTGTTTGTCTAAATCTTTGAGATACAAGCTTTTAACGTTATTTACTACATGATTAGCCAATATATTAAGTTCACATACCCAATATGATCCTAATGATGAAATGATTACCGTTCCGTTTCTACCAGTTCCATTTCCAATATTACTTAAATAGTGTAGACTTAAAGGATGCACATTTAAATACGTTTGATAGACAGTTTCAAGATTTTTTTCATTAATATCAAACTTATAAACTTCATATAACCCATCATTGAATCCCACATGACATGAAATGTTTTCAATGTTTTCATCTTCTACTGAGGTAATCAAAAATGAATTTATACCATTGTTAAAAAATTTGGATACTAGTGGATCATCAGAGCCTTCAGTATCTCCATTCAAAAGAGTAGATGCAATTTCGTAAATGTTTAAAACATTGTCACTTGTCAAAGTAAATAATAAAACAAGCTTTTTGGAATGCTTGTATATTTTCCAATTTTTCAAAAATGAGTCTATTTCAGATAAAATCATATAAGATGACAATGTTCCTTGATTGATAAACACTGAGAGGTCCAAGTAGAAAAACTTATAGTTGTTTAAAGAAATTAATAAAATCTCTTGTTTACTGTCTTTAATGATCTCACTGTTAGTTATTTCTATTGAACTAGTGTACTCCAAAATATCAGGTAACAAATTTTTCAAATTTACTCTTTTAAATAAAATAAATTTGTCAGCTGCAACTATCTTGATTATATTTAGTTTATTCTTGGTGAATTGTAATAAAAAATTCTCATTCTTAATCACTTTCACTGTAGTTTCCTTTAAAATGAAGACCCCCGAGTTAACAGCATCATCAGCATCAATTTCTGCTATTTCATCATCCTCATTGAAATGTAAAACTCTAGTACTATCACTAAAAGAAAAAAACAGTAGTTTAGATTTACCTTCATAATCAATTTCAAAAACATCATTAATTTGTTGATGATCCTCGTCAACTATGTTAATTCTCATTTTTTCTTCTAGCTTAAAGCTTTTGCAGAAGATATCCATTCCATCTACTGAGGCTTCCAAATTCTTATCAGTAACCACTTCACTTTTTATTAATGGTGTTTTCAAAAAATGATTTGGAAACTCACATAAGACATCTAATGAATCATATTCAAATTGCGCGTCATCATATTTTATTTGCAGTATTTCCTTTGTATCTAAATTGTTTATTCTGTAAAACTTAGGAATACCAAACTGAGGCAAAACAAAGAAGGAGTTGTTTCCAGTGATAAATTGAAATTTCTTTGAAATCTCAATCTTATAAAACTGTGAAAAATTCATATCGTATGAAGTTTCGTCTTGCATAATACTCTTTGTTATGTTTACTCGTAGTAAATCACCGATATGCGTCAAAATTAGAATGAATGAACCACTGGAATCTACTATATTCTGACTTTGCATGCATACAATCATTGGAAGGGTATTCTTGTTTGCTTTTTTATTGTTAGCCAAAAGACTTTTAGGTATAGGCAACTTACTATTATTGACTACTTTGATATCTTCTAGGTCTAGATTTATCTCTAACAGCAGAATTCTACCATCTTCTCCATTTATTATCGCATGTTCAATATCATGCTCTCTTTTTCTTCTTCTATTAGCTCTTCCAGATGACGTATCTTCTTGTTTAATGCTATCTTTGGGTAATACTTGTAAAAACATATAAATGGCATATTCACTAAGTTTAAGCTCTGCTTTTTTATTTAATCTTCCACTAATTCTATCTATATGGTATAACTTTACAAAATTATAGTCTTCAATTGTTAAAATGTAGTTACTAGTTTCATTTTCTGATTTTAAAAATTTAGCACTAAGTATAATTTGTCTTTCAGCATCTTCATTGATTATAATGTCTCCTTCATCTAAATCATAGTCGTCCTTATACTGAATCAAAATCGCATTATCACTATAAGCTAAAACATCATTGCTATATACATCAAATTCCTTGAAAGAACTGCTATTTAAGCCTTTGTTGCAAATATTGAACTTGCTAAATATGTTTTCAACAATATTTATATCAAATGGATGTGTTTGGAGTTCACAAATTAGTAAAACATCACTTTCAGTACAAAGCCCAAATTTCAAACCATCCCAATGATCTATTTCTATCAAATTTAACAATCGTAGATGCATTTTCTTTTCGAATTTTTTGATTACATGTTCCTCGATCATTTCATGCACTGTAAGCAACCCATTCTCAGTTATACTCACAACATAAACATTCCCGTCGTCTTCTATTACTATAGTATTCTTGTATACCTGCCCATGCTTCAGAGTACGCTTATATAGCGAAAGATGCCTGGTTTCTGCTAATTCAGCGTTGTATCTTTCTATGTCTCTTTTAATAAGCTCTCGCTGTTCAAAGTTGTCATTCAAACTCAATTCCATGCTGGCGATTAGTATATTTGGTGTTGTTTGGTGAGGTATCCTTTCAATGATATTTAAAAAGTTTGAAAAAAATATAAATTGAACAAAACAGATATTCATACCCGCCAAATGATACTTTTAGTATTCCAACTAACAAATACACGTGACTTTTAGCAAAGGAAATAAAATGCCTTAGATTACCATCTATATATTGATCATATTGTATATACACTGTACGCACCATCCTTGTCCTTTTGGACCATACTGTTGTACTTCCAGATCATCATCCTCTGTAGTTTTCCGAGTTGATCCTTGCTCAAGCCTTGTATGCTTTTCATATTGTATTTACTACTTTTATCTTTCTTTGGGAAGTAATCCTTGATTATTTCATCAATACATAACTGTAGATTTGCATCTTCAGAGAATTCAACCAATTGCTTTTTATCGTCATTTTCAGATAGCTTTAATACGCTAGTTTGCTTATCTGTGTCCTGTAATTTCAAAACAGTATTATGTTTACATGATTTGAATATCAACAGAATTTCATCATCTTCTTCATCCATATCGTCGTCATATTCCGGATATCTTATAAACAAATTGTACTTCATCTCTAGCTCTCCTATGTTTTTGTGAAGTCTTTTTTTCCCAGAAACATTTCCATTTAATATCAAATCTAGCTCTTGTCTTTTCAACTTTAATATTTTTATTCCCTGTAGCTCCATATCATTTTGATCATTCAATAAGGTTATTTTTTTTAAGTTGAAAATTTCCATGGATAGCGATTGTATCTCTTTTATGACCTTTTCAACATTATCAGCAGTTTTTAAAGGACAACGAATGATTACGTTAGGATATCTTATAAAACTAAATTCGTTTTGTTTGTTTTCAAAAGTGTTCATAAATTGTATGAAACAATTGTATCTTCTAGTAATCGATTGTATATTTTCTCCGTTCATTCCTATGATATACTTGTGAAAGCTTTCAGGTATATATAACTGTCTTTCATAAGGTAGTTCTTGCTGAACCAACTTCAAACAGTTGATACTTTCTATGAAGTTGTCGCTCTCGATTTGAATTGTTATAAATTCAGTATCTTGGACTTCTTCGCTTTCATCTATACTTGGTAATAATAGAGATATAGAACATGTGTTATTCAACATTTTTTCAATTTTATTAATTTTTCCAAATTTCTTCCCAATAATAAACTCCTTAAACTCATTTGATAAATCTATGAAAAAGTTGTATTTGATATTTTTTTGATTCAATTTCATGTACGACTTAAACAAATTATCCCATCGATCACCAATTAGGCTAATTTGCAATTTCTTTTCATTTATTAACACAGTCAGAGATGGTTCATCAATAAATATTTTAGTACAAAGGTCAAAATTCTCTTTGTTTTCAAAGTCTATCGTGAATTGCAAAATCTTGTCATATATTTTAAAATGCAAAAGTTTCAAAAAGCTCAAAACATTTTGTTCATTTGTACTAAAAGCTGTAAAACGGTATTGTTTATATTTGTCTTTGACTATCTCAATCCCAATGGAATAATCAAACATTAAGTTTTTCAAGTAGTGAAGAATACTAAAGTTTGATAACAGGAATTCTACTTTATAATTAGATAAAACATAGTCATTGAAAATGTTGTTGAAGCTCTTCAAATATATCTTTTTGGATTGTATCTTCAACAACAACTTATCAATTAAGCTTTTGACTATCACAAGATTTGTATAGTTTGACTTTTCAGTAACCAGTAACATTCTATACTTGTTTTGTTTTTTGTAAAAATATAAATCCGGATGGATAATACTAATATTGTAAGTTTTGATAAAATGTAAGTAGTCAGCTTTTTTGAAACCATACAAAAATGGAATCAGTTTTAAATCATTCAATTCAATAGATTCAAAACAATATACCGATGGCAAACTTTCACACATTAATTGTATAACATCTAGATAAATGAGCTCTAAATTTGCTTTCAACTGTAAGAGCTTTAACTGATACCCAACATTGGTTGATGTATTAAATTCGTTATAGCTTTGGTTATTAACATCATCAATCCAAATATCCTTAGTGCTGTCACCATTCTTAAGCAAACAATACTTTATTTCATGTTTTTCTATGAGTTTTTCGAATTTTGCCATAAAATCGGTGGATTCTATTAAATCCTTGCTTACCTCGATGTTTTTGCATATATGTTGATCTAGTAGCTGATAGTCGGAATTAACAGACGTATTTTTGTATGTATAAACAGAAGAAACTGTCAAATTCTTTTCTAAACTGTCGTTTAAAGTAGAACTTTGCTTAACAACTAAATTGCCGTATTTGTATGTAAAATAAGGTTTTTGAGTATCCTCATCTGTCTTATCAAATGATATATTCGTTGAGTGGATTAGTGCCTCATCTGGTTTAAAATACTTAGTTATATTAATCTTGTTATAAATCAAAAACTCATCTGACATCATCAATAAATTACTTAATCTCTGGAGTCTTAATATCAATGTTATATATATATATATTTGTGGCGATGAGTTCTATACCTGTGCGAGACAGGGATAGCTAATATGCCTACAGTAAACAAAACGCATAAAAAAAACCCCCCCTCTGCCAAAATGAAAAAATTACCCAAAAAAAACGACCATGTTTGTTTACGGCAATATTGAAGTAAACAAGGCGCTTAATGAGTTTTTCTCATTAATATTTACACGCTTTGAAGATTGATCAAGTTGTTGAATAAAGATAACAAGTTATTTGTTGATCGGATATAACTTGGCTTTTATATACGGAATGCAAAAATTATAATATTTGTTAAGTGAATATGACTCTATATGTAGGGTGTATTGGTAGCAATATGAGCACTGGGAGGGATTTATGACCTATACATTATTTTGTATTCATACAATGATTAAAGGGTCATGTGGTTTAATCGGATATAAGAGCATTATAATCATGGTTAAATTAGGTTTTCTTTCTTGGGGGGAAAATATTTAAAAGATGAAAAAACAACATAATTGGAATGAATGTGCTTAATGATCTTGCTTTTTTTTTTTCACATTGAGATAAAGAAGAAAAACAACCAAAAAAAATATATCAACAAAGTACTCTACATATCTATGAATAAAGAGCAAACTATACACAGCAATGATATTTCTCTAGCTAATGATATAAGTGTGACAGATGTAAATTCACACATTCTTTTGAATGTTTATAAACGTAACCAAATACTTTTAAATAAGTTACTTCTCAATCCAAACTTAAATATAAACAACAGATCCATAATAGATCCTCAAGGGGATGTAAAGTTTAAGATACTTGAAAAAGCTGATTTAGATTTAACAAATGATATAAATAATGATATTATAAACTTAAGGAAACAATTAAGTCAGGATGACATTGTACCAGATTTGAATGATTACACTGCAAAGCCTGTTGTTTCTGAGGATTTTATTCAAAAGGTGACTATAAAACAATCTGGCATTGTTGATGAGGTAAAAGACTCTGAGAAATATTTCAACCATGATATAGATGAATTTTATAAAAAAAAACAAGAGTTAATTGAAATAAAAAAAAGAAAAGAACAAGAAGAGTTGGAAAGAAAACTTCTTGAGCAGCAGCAACAAATCCAATATGAGCAGCAGCAAAAACAACAAAGCCAATATGATCAACAGAAGCAATTCAGTAACATGTATAATATGGATCTGGATTTGAACTTTGGTATGAAACCAGATCCTATCAGTACAATGCCAGATTCAAATATGTTGATGAATAGCAATGCAAATATGTTCAACCCCAACATGCTAATGGATCCTATGCTAGGCAATCCTAATATTTTAAAAAATAATGTTGATTCTTTGCAAATGAATAATATCAATAAACAAATGATGCCCACCCAAAGTATGTATAATCCAGAGCATAGTATAAATACAAACAAAATTAGTAATGTTAACAATGATTTCTTGATCAATGATGATTTTGAATTTGGCGATTTAGGTGATTTAGCCAATAATGATGATATGGATGATTTCAATGTGGATGACTTAGATCCAGCTTTCTTTTAAAATTAAGTTAATTATATAAATGAATTTTGAATAAATATTTTTTATGCATTGTGTTTACTAATTCCAAAATATGTTGTCAACCTGTCTGATCACTCTACCACTACCAAACCCAATGGTGATGAAAATCACTACCAAATCTATTATTATTAAACTCATACAACTAAATAAAAATCTTGGACAGAAAATTTTCCATACCATTAAGTGTCTTCTAAAATGAGTTACAAATATTAGATTACTCAAACACAAAACAGTATTGTAAATGATAAGAATACCAGTGTTACTTACTATTCTAGAAATTAAAGTTTGTGGTTTCAAAACCTTCGGTGGTTGTCTCCACAAAGTTAGTAATGCTGTAGAAATCGCAACTATGATGAATGGTCCAAATGTATTAATCAAAATAGCAATATGTGTAAATGGGAAGGTCAAAGTTTTGTTTATCATAAAACCTATATCCCATTGCACCGATGGGATTGTTGCTTGATGGCCTGTTGTAAAGAAATGTTGATAGCCTATCAATGCAAGACATATAGGACCAACAACATTTTCCTTTAGCTTTAGCAAGTTTATTATCTCCAAAAAAGCTAGAATTTGTATTGTCATCAACGAGATAGAAATTATACCCAAAGGCTTGCTAAACAAAATAACCAATAACAAAAAGTTTATTACCAATAAGAAATATTGAGATCCATAAACATTGTTATATCCCAGTATTGTACCATTCAAAGATATCAAGTCTGTATTTTTTAAGTCCAATTTAATACAAATAGGTCCAAATGCAAAGCAAATGTTTAAGAAAATCAAGAATAAAAAGCACAATCCTCTGACTATATTGAACTTTAACATCTCTATAATATCCAAATCGAAATATTCACTTAGATTATTCCAAAACACTATATTCAATTGTTGTAAATTCATTTCAAAATAATTCAAAGTCCAATATGAAGCTATAATGATCAAAGTAACTCTCATAATTCCGTTAATCCAGATTGGAGCAGCCGCTTGATATGATAGTGACATATTATAATATGACCTAATAATGAACGGCAAAAACCATGAAATAAGCCATACTACACATAATGCAGTCAATGAGTAATTGTTTTCATTTATGAATGTTGGCTTACATTTAGTTCCCTGTTCTTCTCTACAAATGGTTATCAAGCTTGCAAATCTGGTGGATAAGATTAAAAACAACGAGTAAATTGAACCCAAAATTCTTGCAAACCTGCCTAATGGTAATACATCTCGTTTTTCATGTCTTTCTTCTAAGTCTTCTTCAATTTGCGATTTTGAAATTGTAGTTTTGAATCTTTTGTTTTTTAAAATAGAAAATGATCTCAATGACTTGATTCTTTCTTTGGTATTTTCCATGTATGAATTTCTGCTTGATACAAATGCGTGTTTTTCTTCGTCTTCATTGGTGCTTTCTTCATTACTGTCAACAGATTCATCTTCTTCTTCATCCAAATCCATATTGCTGGCCAAAGCCATTGACTCACTATTAGTAAACAATGCTGTAGTTGATTGTCTTTTTGGTATGAACGCAAATTCATAAAAAGTCAAAATACCTATAGTTGTTATCAAAAAGCTTACAATTTTGTCTTCCCAAATAGTAAAAGAGTTTGAAGTAAACACAAGAAAATGTAAGATCATAACTACAATACCAACTCTACTCCAATAATCACTAGTATCTTCAATCATTTTGCTGAACATCCATTTTAAATTGTAACGGTCAAATATGGGTATAAAACTTCCCAATAATATACCCACACTAATTCCAAATAGAATAACGACAAAGCTATTTTCCAAAAACCAAAATTGACCTAATATTTGAAATACCGAGTAAAATGATACAGTACAAATAGCAGACATAATAAATATAGATGGTACAAACTCATGCACAATTTGGCCTAACACTATTGATGGAATTAGTTTTGTGATTATTATAAACAAGATCAAAGAAAATACTATCATTACCATACCCAACACAATAAAGTTCATATCAAATTCAGCCCATTGTTTTTGACATTCTCTCAAAAAGTATTGTTGATATTGCAAAAGTTCATTATTTTTTAAAAAATCTGTTAATAATGGTTGATGTTTTAAATCAATAGTATTTGCAACATGATTGTATTTATTTATCTGGGCAATTGTTTGCTGGTATCCGTTAAAAGTTGTGAAGTTAGATATTGGCCAACCCAAATTGTTAAATGGAATGGGTACATCCATCAACATCGAAAATGTAGGAATAAAATCGATTTGATTGACGACTTGATAACCGTCTTCAAAAAATATTTTATCATTTGACCCAACTTCATCAACTTTTTTGACTTTAGAAAACTTTGGGGAATATACAAACAAGGTGGTATCTATTTCGTCTTTAGAATCACCTCCATGATTACCTGTGTGGTCCATTCCGTGATCACCAAAAATATACAAAACAGTATCCTCATCTATATTTGGAAGAACATCATATCTAATAAAATTGTCCATTTCTAGTAGCTTTTTAGACATTTCTTCATGATCAGGACCATGCTTATGACCTACATGGTCAACACCCAGCATATGACCAATAAGCACGTCCCACTCATCATCTACCAGATTTTCTTGAAAATACTTCTTTACTCCGTTATCTACGGTTTCCAAATCAAATACATTTAACGATTCATAATAATCTGATTTTTCACTCATGTATGGTGAAAATAAACTTTTCCAAGTATCATCACCTACAAACTTAATGTTTTTATCATTCAAAAACAGCTGCTTGATTATATTATCTTCTTCTATGAGATCCCCATTGAAATTTGAACCTGCATCTATAAATGTGGGTAGTGATCCTGTTGTCAGCCCTTTTAATCTTTGTAATGTAGTTGTTGGTGGATCAGATAAAAATTTGTACAAAAAAGATTTTTTATCTTTAAAGTATTCATCTAAAACAGTTAATTTATTATGAAATGGTTTATTTGAATCTTGCACCGGTGTAACAAAATCAAATCTCAAAGCATCTATGATAAGAATCACACTCTTTTTGAACTCATAGTTCATGTTGTTTTCGTATGATTGAGTTGTGTTTATTTCATCAAGCACATTTCTAGTGAGTAAAAACCCCTTTCCAAAAAATATTATACCTATGAGCTGTAGCAAGAACATGAAAAAAAACAAACATATGTACTTTGTATGTGCTATTCTAAATCTAAAAATATGTTGGTTATGTATTCTAAGTTCATCCATTTTCCTCAAATAACTTTCAGATTGATGCTCTTGATTTTTAAGCTTTACAGGTTTATTTAAATTCATTGCCTTTCTAACTGTATTTTCATCGTATGCTTTTCTTTTTTTAATTCTTTCCGAAGAATGTTCAGACATTCTGGTGTAATATAAATTAACAGCAAAGAGCCTTTTTGTCTTTGATCTTTTATATTTGGGTTTAAGTTCCTTTTTTTCTTATTGAATTAAACTGTAATCACTTCTATATAGTACCTTGTTGTTATTTAAAAGCTTCTGTTCAGACAGAGGAAAACAACTATTAAATATTGAAAAAAAAAAAATTAAGCAAAAAAAAAACGGCGTTAAGACAACGCATCAAATAACGGATATAAAGAAATATCGGAGATGATTAATTAATGAAATAATATGGTTATAAGTACTTATAATGGAGATGTTTCTCTTTTCAAATACTTGTATGTTATGGATAAAGGATTTGTTTTGGTAGATAAACTGTCCCATACTTTTTGGTGGTATTTGTTTATTTGATCGATTTCTTCTTTATTCAACAAACTAACATCGATTAACTTTCTACAATAAGGTACTAATGTTATGTTTTCAAAGGTTAAGGAATTTTCAAGTTCAGGATGTTGAATAACTAAGATATCATTTTCAATTCTGATACCATATTCACCGTCCTTATAGTAACCCGGTTCATTGCTGATAATCATGTTTTCAGCTAACTTAATGTCATTTACTTTAACAGATCCAATTCCAATAGGTCCTTCATGTACATTTAAATATGAACCTATTCCGTGCCCAGTTCCATGCTTATAATCTAAGCCATTGGCCCATAGGTACTGTCTGGCTATAATATCAAGTTTATCACCTGAAATAGTGTTTTTTGGGAAAACCATTCTTTCCAAGCTTAAATTACCTTTTAATACTAAAGTATAGTTCTTTCTTAACTCTTTTATATTTTCTATGTTGTCTTTTAATACCAATGTTCTTGTAATGTCTGTGGTTCCTTCTAAAAATTGAGCACCAGCATCAATCAAGTAAGATTTGTTTGGATCAATCATTCTACATTCATCCTTCACTGGGTGGTAATGTATTATAGATCCATTTGAACCAGATGAAGATATACTAGCAAAGGAAGGACCTTTATAATGAGTAAGAGTATTTCTGATCTTTTCTAATTCCATAGCACCTTTGTACTCATCAATTAATCTTTCTTTGACACCTACTTCAGTTTCTAACCAAGCAAAATATTGAATCAAAGCAAATGCATCTTTATTTTGAGCTAATTTAGCGTTAGATACCTCATATGCATTTTTGATAGATTTTAAGTAAGCAACAGGTGATTCAATAGTGTTGTAGTTTGAATTCAAATGTCTGATAACAGCCCAGGAACAAGCTTCAGTGACATTGATTTTTTCTTTGCTAGAGTTGGCCATCTTTTGTAAGTGTAACCAGAATCTTTGATATCTTTGAACTTGTATACCGTCTTGAACTAATAAAGCAATAACATAATCTTCAAAAGAATTGTTGGTGAACAATATAGTGTCATCACCGTCTATTATCAGATATGAGTAAAAAACAGGATTGTATTCAATATCGGAACCTCTCAAGTTCAACAACCAACAGATTTCGTCTAATTGAGTAAGTATTAGCTTATCAGTTTTCAAATCCTTCATTACTTCAGCTTTCTTTTCTAAAAATGATTTTCCAGCATACTTTGATTCTAAATATTCTATTTTGTTACATGGTCTATCAATTGGATTTTCAAAAATAGGCCAAATTTGATCAATTAAGTTGTTGTCAACAGCAACTATTTCAATTTTATCATCCAAACCTTGCTTTGCAATTTCATTTTTCATATTTTCGTATTTTTTTATGCTGATTAGTTTTGGATCTATACCTATTTTCATTTTGATGACCTTGTCTTTATTATTTACATTAAAAACTTCAAAATTTTCTAAACATTCGTCAATGCAATATTGCTTCCAATCAACTTCATTTGGAACACCTTGTTTATTTAAAACCCAGTTGTAGTCTAGCTGTCTAGAAGCTTGCAAGAAATATCTACCATCGGTAGAAAGTAAAGCCTTACCTTCTGGATGAGTATCCACGTTTAAATTAGACAAATTGTTGGTGACTATGGCAACACCACTAGAGCCATCAAAACCAGATATAAAACTTCTTCTTTGGTCAGGAAAAGATGTGTATTCATTGAAATGTTCATCTTCACTAGGAATTATGTAACATACCAAGGTGTTATCAAATTGATACATGGCCTTTCTTAGTTCACTTAATCTGTCTGTAGTATTGACATTTTTAGCTTCACTATTACATTGCAAAAAAGTAGTTGAAACAGAGTATTGGTCTGATTGGTCGTTTATATCAATAACTGATTTTCTTTTTGATGAATATAATTGTCTAAAAAGAGTCTTATTTCTTTGCTGTCTGGATAATAAACCAATAGAACAAGTACAGCCTTTACAAGGCTTCGAAGGCACAGTGTTGTGTGTGTGTTTGACAGAGGACATTGTATATTTAGTAGGTCTTTTGGTTGTATGCAAGCTGCTTTTTTATTTAAAACAAATATTGAATTATTGTATAAATGTCTTTATTAATATGAGAACGTATAGGTAAAAAATTTACACCCCCTTATTTGAACCTTACTGTGAGAATACTAGGTGGATGAAAATGGAAAAGAAAAAAAAAAAGTCACAAATATGCGTTTAATAAAAAAAGCATGCTGAAATTCGGAGATAATTATTGGGTTTGAACGCATATTCCGAAGGAGGAAATAGTATCTCCGATGTTAGTTTTTTTAAACAATTTGCATAATGATTATTGGCAATAAACAGTATATTTGCAACCAATAACAGTATATTGTTATAGATAAGCAAAAAAAAAAAAACAAAAGGTTAATATTCATTAAGATTATGCTTTGAGACTGGTTTTTGGTTTGGCAAATTTTTGGAATTTTTCAAATAAGTCGCTGTATTATTACAAAATCTTCTTTAAGATTATTTTGAGATCTAAATAGTCAATGCAAGGAAAGTATCAAACATAAAAATGTTGCAATTCTTACGGTAATATTTTAATTAATTTTAGGTTTTGAAAATAAATGCCTTTTGTTTTTCTCTTCTTTACTTTCACTATGTTACACAACAACATTGGTATTTAAAGTATAGTTTTGATTTTAAGGAAAAACCTCCATTTTTTTTTTTTAAATAACAAAATAACATGTACTTTAAAGCTTCAATTGACAATGCAAAAGTGTGTAATATAAAACAAATTAGTATTCAAACATAAATACCTTTGATACAGCAATTTAGCCATTATTTATCACGTTAATTATTTATTTTAAACTTTCTACCAATATGTTTTATTTAGATTGGTGTAATGTTGCCCGCACAATTTATTTTACCTTATTTAGGCATGCTCAACTTTTCCAGCAAATTAAAACTTAAAACAGGAACTTCGTTCGATAACTAACAGTTTAGAAGCAAGAACCAAACAATCCACATGGTTTACAACAACGTACCAAATTCATATTTGAAGAACATCATTCTTATATGCCAAACAAGCTCAGGGTCATCCGTAGTGTATAACTATCCTCCTGATCATACATTTATAAACAATTTCAATAACAAATCTGTAATTAAAACCAAAACGAATGACAGTAACATAAACGTTGATAATACAAACAGCAACAATAACAACAATTTTGATGATAACGAAATATTTCAATCAGATATTTTAAATAATGACTCTAACTCTATGAACAATTTGGAATCCAGCTTCAAGGAAATAACTCTAAAAAATTCAATGGAAAAAGATTTGAATAACTTTGACAGCTCAGATATGTCTGAAGGGTCTAATATATCAACAGATTATGCAGATTATTCTTCTGATGTTTCATCAATAATAACAAATGAGTCAAATTTTGTTCAAGAACCACATACAAATCAAAGTCCAAATAATCTTGAAAATTTTAACAGTTATTTATCAAGAGAAGAAAAGTTTAGACTTCGAAGTAATACTATAGATCAAAATGCTATTTCCCATGACTCACCTGAATACAAAATTGTTCAAGAGTTTATAGACAAATATACTGACGAAAATATTATTTTTTCAGCTGAGGATTCCATTTCAGGTTTGGATAAAGATATAATTGCAGAGTATTGCATTCCACCAAGACATTTAACTAATCAAAAGTTTGAATTTACTTGTGATGAACTAAGTTTTGTTGGTCTTCCAATTTCTTCAAAGAACCATGATGGGTCTTGGAAAGATATAAAAAACACTGAAAGTTCTGACACTCCAGACACAAAGAGTATTAAATCGGGATCTTATAGTATCAGTGTCAATGATACTATATATACCTTTAATTTGGTATTTTTGCTAGATCCACCATTGGTAGAATATGATCAAAGAGTAGATGACATATATGATAATGTATGTAGTAAATTTGCCATATTCTTGAGATTTGTTCAACAAGAATCAGATTACTTAAACAAAGAAATATACAAAATCACCAAGATCAACGAAAATTTTGGCTATAACAAAGACGGGTCAATGGTTTTTGATAAATACAAAAGTTTATTGTTGAATAGTTCACTTTGTAGAGCAATCACAAAGTGTTACCATAGAATCACTGATAACAAAATTGCAAATTTGGTTATTGATGATGACAAATTTATTTCTTTGCAAATTCCCTTAAGAACAGAGTTTACAGATTTGCCAAATACCAAAATAGAAAATGTGCTCAAAGGATCTTTTTTAACCAGTATTAGAAACCAAGATTTCTTTAATGAAAGTTTATCATTAGAAAAAGAATTAGCTACTAACAACAATGCAACTGTTCACGAAGAAGAACTTTTGAATTATGCTTTAATATTTTTGATGGAACCTGAAGATATCATACAAGACTTGAAAACGAATGTAGGTGAAAATGACTTGTCAACACTTATAATGACTGACTTGGTAAAAATCATAAATCCACACAGTGTTTTGAAAAGTTATAAAAAAACAATGAGAGGATTAATTCAACAATATACCAACGAAACATTTGGAAACGAAAAAGATGATGACGTCTTTATTACTAAAATGTTGAAATCTTTTATCTTACATTTTCTGTATTGGAGACAGGCCAGATGCATTTTGCCTATATCTTCTAAAAACAAATACATTGTTTCTCCATTAGCACCAATTAAAGGGAGAGACATAGATGATTTTGATGTTAATTTCAATTCTTTAAGCACAGCGATTTTTACTGTTCCATTAATATACAAACATCAATCTGACTTCAACAAGAAGTTTCCATTACTTCCGCCTTTCTCCAAATTTTTGTCTTATTTTAATGGTTCAGAAAACTTTGGCAGTCACATTCCTTCAAAAGAACATAAAAATATGTACTTCAAGGGGCTGAGTTGGTGTTTAAAAAAAGGTTTTCTCACTCAAATACTAACTTTTGTTTATTTAAGAGTTGATTCCAAAATTAAAATGTACGTTGAAGAAGATTTTGAAAAGGAAGGATATTTAAATAAAAACAAGGTTAAAAATAAGTTTTCTGATGTCTTAATTGAAGAAACAGATGATAAAATCAACAGCGATTCAGATAACTTGATTGATAGAAATAATCGTATAGAAAAACATAATAACAGCGATAATGAAAGTTTTTTGAGTATAGAGTCATACGAAGATCAAGACGAGTTTACAATTATTCTGGATCCCAGAACATCATCTGCTATTGAAAAAAGGTGGTTGTATAAACTAGTAGAAAGAGACTTTACTAAAAGTGAGCAAAAGCTGTATTACAGTATTTTAAAATATCTTAACGGTAATACTTCAATTGAATATATTTGCTTAAAGCATTCGCTGAACAAAGCTGAGGTAAATCACTTGTTAAAAAAGTTAGGTAAATATGTCGTAAAAGTTAAACATTGGTAATATATATTATTTTTTTAAGAAAATTATTCCAAATCGCTATCTTCATCATAAGAATCAAAGCCTTCGGAATCAATATCCATATCATCATCATCGTTGTCATAACCACTTAAACCAGCATGATTATCAATAACTTCCAAACCGTCACCAGAATCATTCAATTTAATTTGAACAACTTCTTTAGGCAAGATTTGTTGTCTTAATACCTTAATAGCCATTGGATTCAAGATTTGATCTTTGATTAATCTGTTTAGGGGTCTAGCACCGTAGACGCTGGAGTAACCATTGTCACATAAGTATTGTTTGGCCTCAGCACTCAAAACTAGCTTGAAATACTTGTCATTTTCTTCAAATCTCTTTTCTAATTCTCTCAATCTAATATCAATAATCTTGCTTATAGCCTTGTGAGAAAGCTTGTTGAATATGACTATAGAGCTAATTCTGTTAATTAATTCAGGTCTGAAATGAGCTTTGACTGCATCCATGACTTTTTCTTTAGTTTCAGGCAATATTTTAGAGCCCTTTTGTTCAGCAATATAGCCAGCACCCAAATTACTTGTCAAAATGACAATACAATTGGAACAGCTTATGACTGAACCATTTGAAGCAGTGATTTTACCCTCATCCAACATTTGTAATAAAATATTTAACACATCAGGATGTGCCTTTTCAACTTCATCAAACAACAAAACACAGTAAGGCTTTGTCTTCAAGTCAGCAAGAATGAATTTATCATCATAACCAACATAACCAGCAGGGGAACCAATTAATTTGGAAATTGTATGCTTTTCAGATAATTCAGAACAATCAACTCTGATCATATCATCTTCACCTTTGAAAAGTAATCTTGCTATAGCCTTAGACAATTCTGTCTTACCTGTACCAGATTGACCCAAAAACAAGAAACTTGAAGGCTGTCTCTTGTCAGCTAAACCAGATCTGGTCAATCTGACTGCATTAGAGATAGACTTGATAGCGGCTTTTTGGCCAACAACTTCTTCACTTAAAACAGCTTCCATGTTTACCAACTTATCATTTTCATCTTCAGATATTTTGGAAACAGGAATACCTGTTAACTTGGCACAAATTTCAGCAACTACAGAAGAATCAACAACTTTTTTGACCAAAGAATCGTCTGTGTTCTTTAAATCTTCTTCAGCTACTTGGTCCTCTAAAGATTGGATCTTTTCTTTCAAATCTGGAATAGCAAAATATCTTAAATCAGCAGCTGTTGCAGTGTCATGTCTTCTTTCAGCATCAGCGGCCTTATTCATCAATTCATCTAGTCTTTTCTTTGCATCTTTTAAGGCAATAGAAGAAGATCTTTCAGCTTCGAATTGTTGTTTCAAAGGAATGATTTGTTCAACAATTTCAGCTTCTCTTTTTCTAGCTTGTTCCAGTCTTTCTTTGGTAGTAGGATCAGAATTGGCATCTCTTTCTAAGGCCTTAATTTCAATTTCAATCATTTGTTGAGCTCTTTCTAAGTTATCCAATTCTTCAGGCTTAGAGTCCCTATCAATAGCAACCTTTGCAGAAGCAATATCTAATAGATCAATAGCCGAATCTGGTAATAATCTGTATGGTAAGTATCTTTTAGCCATTGTTGCACAAGAAACAATACCAGAATCTAATATTCTAACACCATGATGAATTTCATATTTGTCTTTCAAACCTCTCAATATGGCTAAAGTTTCCTTAATTGAAGGTTCATCAACATGAATTACTTGGAATCTTCTGGCAGCAGCAGCATCCTTTTCAAAAATGGCTCTGTATTCGTTGTCTGTTGTGGCACCAATTACTTTAATTGCTTGTCTAGATAAGGCAGGCTTTAAAATGTTGGCGGCATTTTGAGCATCATTTGAACCGCTGCCCATTAACATGTGAATTTCGTCAATGAACAACACAATCAAGTGACCTTCTTTGGAGTTCTCTTCAACTTCCTTGATTACACCTTTTAATCTTTCTTCAAAGTCACCTTTGTACTTGGCACCTGCATTCAACAAAGCCAAGTCTAAGGCAAATAGACGAGCATTCTTCAAAATATTTGGAACATCTCCGTCAGTAATTTTTTGAGAAATCAACTCTACAATAGCAGTTTTACCAACACCTCCTGGACCAGTTAAAATACAATTAGATTTGGTTCTTCTAGCCAATACTCTTATTACAGCTTTGGCTTCTTCATTACGTCCTATGACCGGATCCATTTTTCCTAATCTTGCATCTTCGGTCATGTCAACAGCGTACTTTGACAAGTATTCAAGCTTATCTGAAGTATCAGCAGATCTTGAATCAATTTTAGTATTTCCTCTTAGTTGTAATGCTTGTGTTTTTACGGCTTCAATATCTATATTACATGCTTTGAAAATGTCTTTAACACCTGGATTTTTCAAAAGTGCTAAAAAGATATGGTCTTGGGCAATGTATGAGTCTTTTTGTTGGTTTTGTATATCACCAGCATCTTTTAATACTTGAAGCAATGAGTTGTTAGGCAGTATTTCTTGAGGTGCAGGTTGTTGAGATGGTATAGAATTAAACTTTCTGTTAACTTGTTTTTTAAAGTCATCGTAATCAAATCTTCCATTCTTCAGAATATTCTCTACATATGATTTGGAGCCATCAGGCTGAGTTTCAACAAAAGCAGCTAAAATATGTGTAGGGGATAGTTGAGAATGTTGATGATCTTGAGCTAGTTTTTGAGCAATAGTTAATAAATTTAAAGCTCTGTCTGTAAATTGATCGGATTGCATTGTATGTGTGAAATATTAGTCTTAAATTATTATTATTTTCTTTTGAGTGGTTTTTGTTAGTATTTTAATTATATTGTAAAGTATTAGATAGACTGAATAGAAAGGTTAAGTCCCTATTTATATAGAACTCAAGTAGGGATATTTAATCACGAGATTAGAGTATTTTTTAAGGGAAGAATTTAAGCGTTAATTAAGCAAGAGTTTTTTTTAACGCGAAAAAAGTGGAATTTTCCAGAACTTTCTGGAATTTTTTGATTTCAAAAAAAGAAATGGCTGTGTGAAGAAAACCAGGATATTCAGTGTAAGAAATTAAGATGGATTAACTGACAGATTTAGTAAATAGTTTATGTCAGTGCTTAGGATGCAGAGCCACTTGTTTCATTCAACTAAAGTTATGTGATTACGTTTCAATGTAAATGTTTTTTTTTTCCAATAACTATTAGTCACGTGACTCAGAATCGGTTAAATAAGCGGTTAAATAGTTTGCGTATCTTGTGGCAAATCACAAACTCGATCACACGTGATATATTCCTACAAAAAACATCTATTAAAATATACTGACTTTTAGTGCAGCATAGAATGTAAAAAGCGTATATGTTAACCCAATTCATGCATTAAAAATATTAAAACCTTTCAAACCAGTACTTTTATTTATTGGTTCAACTTTTGTACCCCACCCAAAGAAAAGAAAAAAAAAGATTTTGAACAAATTAATACTGCGGTGTATTCTAATAAATTAAAAACTTCAGAAGTTGAAAATGATTTAGATGAAAAAATCAGCTATAAATGTGTGTATGATTATGAAGTCAAAAAGATAATTAATGAGGGTATAGTGGAAAATGTAGCATTAGATATCGACATTAGTTCAGTCCCTGAATTAGTAGATTTTAAAACAGTTGATTATAACAAAAACAAAGAAGATGACGATACTTCAGAAAATGAGGAGATTAGCGGAGATAATATAGAAAATCTTGCTGATGAAAAACATTCTTAAAGTTTGTTTATATATCACTTTTTAAAATAAATGATAGAAATTATAGGGATAATTTTGCTTGATTACATGAGCAATGGTTGGTTTCAATGAATTAAAAAGTTATCTTAAACAACGCACGTGCCTAAATACATTATTCGCCAAACCAAGGCTTTAGTGCAAACATTTCCGACAATCAAGTAAAAATAAAAAAAATTAGTACCATTTTAAACTTGAAAATTCAGATCAGATGATTCTAGTGATGCAAATTCCTATAAATTTTATATTTGATGAAAATTTTACTTTTTCGATATGTAATTATAGTATAATAATGTTGTTTTGTCTCTGATTTTGTTGATCTTATAATGGTAAAAAAAAGGGCCTTTGAAGATACATTAAAGCCGAACAATCAGTGTTTAAACGTAAAATATTTTCATTAAATCAGCAGCAGATTTGTTTTTCTTTTATTGAATATATAGATATCTTTTTGCATTGTACATAAATTAAGAGGTTTGTTGTTTAATTATTTCAACAACAGTGTCTAAGTCAGTACCAGATTCAATGTTATTGACAATAATACCGTTGATAGCAACAGTAGGAGTGACATGAGCACCAACAGTTCTGTGATATCTGACAAAATACTTTAAGTCAGGGATTCTAGCTTTTCCTTCATCTTTGTCGTTTAAGTAAGCTAAAACAAGGTCTTGATTAATGCCTGTATACTTATTAGCATGAGTAGCTAAAATCTTGTTAAATTCTTCCGGAGTAGAACCATTCAAGTTGTCATCCCAAGTTTCTTTGGCATCTTTGAACAATTGTAAAGAGTAATCCCAAAATGATTCAGGTTGATATCTAGCAACAGCCAACCCAACATTGTGTATTGGAATTGATCTTAAATGCCAAGGTTGAGGAACATTGTTAAATCTTATTTGAATGTTGTGTTGACTTAAAAATTTATCTTCGAACAAGCCACCTTCGAACCATCTAGAAAAAATTTTTAAACAAAAAGGACAGGCATAATCAAGGTATAGCTCCACGGTATTGATAGGAGCATCAGGATTAGATTTGATTAAAGAATTTGGTTTCAATATGTGAGACTTGGCAAAGGCTGATTTAATAGACATGGTGGTTTTTGTTTTGGTTTGTATGGTATTATACTATACATAAGTTAACACTATTCAATATAAAAAAAAAAAATTTAGACACGTCCCTTTATATAAACAGCTAAAAAAAAAGATGGTTATGTTAAAGATTTACACGAAATCGGAAATATAACGTATACAGTTGATTATATAAGCATAATTATATTACGCGATAATAAAGCATTTATATAAGATGATTTGTAATTTACATCTATCAATTAGCTAAGATTCCTATTATTCGGACCTTATCTTATATGCGAAAGACAAAAAAAAATTGGGGGTTTACTTATATTTATGATTAAATAGCGGGATATAGTATGGTAAGATATTCATATCAAATAGCTAAACACCTTTAGATGCCACTTTCAGTAATATATAATTTAATACAACTTTTAACAGGAAATCGTTTTTATAAAATTCCTCCTTATTTTTATATTCTTGTTAAATCCATTGAACTATTCTTTTTCATAAGAAGACAACAGGTTAATAAAGTAATAATCTTTGGATATTAATGAGATATGACAAGCGTCCTTATAAAGTATTCTGCTTTATAATTTCAACAACCTTTTCAAGACTAGTTTCGCTTGAGATATCATTCACAACAATCCCGTTAATAGCCACCGTTGGTGTGTAAATGACCCCAATGGTTCTTGAATATCTTATGAAATATTTTAAATCCGAAGTTCTGTTTTTTCCTTCGTCTTTATCACTCAAGTAATCGTATGCCAGTTGAATTTCTATCCCAGTGTACTTGTTAGCATGGATGGCTAAAATTTTGTTAAATTCATCGGGCGAATTGCCATTGAAGTTGTTATTCCAAGTCTCCTTGGCTTCTTTGAATAGCTGTAAAGAGTATTCCCAAAATTCTGTAGGTTTGTATCTTGCCACAGCCAGACTTACATTGTGCAAAGGCGTTGATCTCAGAATAGCAGGTTGTGGAACATTTACAAATTTGATCTGTAATTTATGTTTAGTCAAAAAATCTTCATTAAAAAATCCACCTTGTTTCCATTTGTCAAATATTAGTAGACAAAAAGGGCACCCGTAATCTAAGTAAAGTTCCAAGGTATTTAATGGAACTTCAGGATCAGATTTGATTAATTTTGTTGGCTTTAAGATATGTGAATAAGAAAAAGGAGTCTTGATGGTCATTATTGGTTTTGGTAAGAATTTATAAATTTTTGAGTTATACCAGAGCCAATATGTCCTTATATATAACCAATTTTTGATTCTAATACTAAGAATAATAAAAAAACAAAATTTAAAAATGTGTGTAGCATCATTGTTTATTTTAATTGATAATATATTATTAATAAGAAAGTTCCTTATTTACACTTTATTAAAAATCACCGCCACCAAAATCACCGCCATCAAAATCACCACCTCCAAAGTCGCCGTTATCAAAACCTTGATCGTATCCTTGATC
>ERZ794949.42-NODE-42-length-47080-cov-156.336204_pt1 | contig 47080 bp, 28 predicted proteins | sample MGYA00511363_ERZ794949 | MGnify/ENA primary metagenome ERZ794949 (study PRJEB30137, sample SAMN04331402) | food metagenome | isolation source: T1 must sample point D1 replicate B | place: Australia: South Australia ...
TTAAAGGAGTCCTACCCCGATGACTTTTTTGGCATATCTGAAAAATTTCAAAAAAAAAAAAAAATGTATTCCTAATAATTCATATAACCAAAGAACGTTCAGCTAATACTGACCCAAAAATCAAGATGAGGATACTATTTTTGGGAAGTGATGACTTTAGCACGTCAATTTTGAAGACGATCACGAAGTTCCCAAAACTTAAAGTTGACGTTTTAGGACCTTCAGCAGACACAGTGTTTTATAATAACAAGCATATAAAAACACAAGTAATACCCAAGATTATAGAATACAGCAGCAGCAACAACCTTACATATTCGCAAGACATAAATACTTACAAACAAGATATTTTGGACAGAAAATATGACATGCTTATAACAGCTTCGTTTAATGCATTCATAGACAAAACCATCATCAACAAGTTTCCAATGAATAGGTGCATCAACATTCACCCTTCTTTGTTACCTTATTATAAAGGAGCAGCCCCAATTCAAAGGACATTGTTAGATAATGCCAAATACACTGGTGTAACTATACAGACCTTACATCCAGACAAGTTTGATCATGGTAAGATATTACTGCAATCGTCACCTATTTTAACAGATACACTTTGTAATGATTTTGACAAGAAAATCAGCTGGAAAAGCATATATAAAATGAACAGCATTTTTATCAAAAAGGAGGAAACTTTCAATGAAGAAGATAATAAATATAGATTGAAGCAAAATGATGACAAAACGGGTATTTACTTTAATGAAAAATACTCTCACCTTAGAAATTCTTTAACCATTGTTGGCAGCAAATTGATGCATGAGTTGTTCAATAACGATAACTATATGCACATACAACCATGCGAAAATAACAAACTCATATGTGGAGAAAAGCTTGAGAATAAAAAGTTTTCGTCAAAATTGACAATATTGGATTTCGATATTGATTGGAACTCCAAAACTGCTTCTGAATTGGAATATATTGGTAATATTACCAATGAGAAAATTTATACATACTTTAAAAAAGTACCTATAAAAAATAGAACGAAGCAGCCATGGATACCAGAGAAAATATTTTTAAGCAACCTTAAGTCTCTAGATAGATATGAACCAATAAATGATGATTGTGAAGTAGGTATGTTTGAAATAAAAGAAAACAAAATTGTAATTAAATGTAAGTCTAATACATATATTGAATGTGGAGGAGTAAGACCGGCAGACAAACCTGATTTTATTACTATACCTAAATTTGAAAAATTAATAAAGAAGAATTACAAGCAAAGAGTCTTAAAATTTAACTCGCTTACAGATGTAATTAGTGAATACAAAGATTTAAAAAGTAATGATGACAGTGGAGTAGTACGCATAGCAGCGGTTGAGGATATGATAAGGCTTAAGGCTTCTTCCAAAAATAAAAGCAAATATAAGACTTTGTATTTATAGCAATTCAATATTTGATTAGGTAGTTTATCTGTGTATTTATAATTAAATCAGAGCAGCTTATTATAGCTTCTTTGTTGTAATCATACTTCTTCTTAGTTTAATTGTCGCTTGATGAATAATTTAAAAGCAAAAAAAGAAACTAGTATTCAACTTTATGCTTTGTTTAAAAACTACTTTTTTATTAGTAACCACAGTGAATCTATCATTTCCATTGTTGTCACTCATAACCATAGTTAAATTACAACATTCTTTTGCCAATAATATTTTTGATATTAAAAAAAAAAAAAAATTAAAAATACAAATCCATTTAGTATTACTTTAACATTTAATTATTAACTTTGTTGTTATTATATACATATGACTAATTCAAATAACCTTTACAGTTGTATGCTCCACACAAACACTTGACTCTTTCGCTCTCATTAATTTCTCTTTCAAACTTATAGTCATAAGTCAATTCTTCATTGTCCATGATATCTCTAAGAGCATAAATAACAATTCTCTTTGATTTTCCAACCTTGATGATCTTTGCTGTACAATTTGGATCGCAAGAATGGTTGATGAATCTGGCTATACCACCTATTTTTGTTGCATCAATAACTGTATTTTCATCAATTCTAAACAAATAAGAAGACCCTATACCCCTGTTCAAGTAATCTCTTTCTCTCTTTTCACTCACACTTTGTCTTAATACTTCACCAACATACTCAATAATCATTTCATTTGATAATATAGGCTCTTGGGTATAAAGACCCCAATTGTGAATAGATGATTTAGCAAACATGACAGATTTCTTTCTTTTAGATAGCAAGTTATTAATCGCATCATTTGTGTTATCCTGCAAATTTGATTGCAATCTACGAATATTAGATCTATTATTTCTATTATTGTCTATGTTTGAAGATGTCTTTTGAATAAATTGGGTAGTGAATATGTTTTCTTCATTTATTAATAAGTCACCAGTGTGGATATGCAAAGTCTTCAAAGCACCATTTTGTCTTTTATATGGCAAATAGGTCTCTTTTAATTCTGAAGATACTTTTTTGAACCCCAAAGAAAAAGTTGATTGGCTAGGAGGAGGGAGTATAGAAGAATCTATAGTAATATTCAAATTCAGCTTCATCAATATTGATTGTTTTTTATTAAATACTTCGTATTTTTTAATCAAACGACTTGAATCAATTTTGACCTCTTTGTTACTGCAGTATTGAATAAACTCATCCAATATTTCTCTTGTAGGTATTATCTCATTTAACAAAGATATATCATAGTTAGAAGAAGATTCCTTGAAATATGGTAGCAATTCATTAAACTTCTCGTTGTCGTTATACTTTATTTTTTTAGCTTCATTTGTTTGTTCTTTAATATCAAGCTTTCTTTTTTTAGAGCTTGTTTTCTTCAATAGATCCCAAAATGTCTTATTTTTTAAATTATCATCTTTGTTACTATTTTTGACTATTTCCTGGTCGTAGTTTTCAGGTTTTAAATTATTTAATATTTCCGGAAGAATGACTCTATCTCTCAAATGCAAGACGATGTTGCTTATTAAATCATTTACAATAGAGTTAACAGCTTTGTTCATTATATCATCATTTTGACTGTTGTCTAATATAGGCTTCATTGAGTTGATCAGGGCATTATTGCTTTTCTCGGTGTTTAGCATGTAGTTTTTAGCTGGAATATAAACAAATCTAATGGTCTTGATCATCTTTTTGTATTTACTTGTAACCCTTAAACCATTTGATATGATAAAATTTAAACTTTTATTGTTGTTGAATGGTATGAAACAACCAAGTTTGTGTAAGTAATAGTCATTAATGTTGTATTCCTTTTTCAAACTATACTTTATATCAAAACTAGGAATCTCAAACTTATTGAGAAACTCTAAAGGTAGATATAATACAGGTTTATTGTTACAATTGGCTTGTAGCTCTTTTGGTACGGTCATGACTGCATTTTGCATATTATAATTATCAATAAATTTAATGATCTCTGAGTCAATGTTTTCATCCTCTTTTATTGGTATAACTTCTGCCTTGTTTTCAAACATATTCAATTTTAGATTCTGTTTGCCAATTACCCAATTGATAATTTCGGATTCAACATTTTCATCATGAATTTTATAATCAAAATCTATATTATTGATTTTAATGGCATTGCTAAAGTTGTTTATAAATGTATTACAACTATTATAATCATCTTTATTTGTGTTTTTAAACTTGACCAAAAAAATGTTCATACTTACTAAAGATTCATTTGATTCAATCTTTTTGATAAATTCTATTTGAATAGATTCGTTTTTTATTAAATCTTTGAAATATGTCATTATTCCAACTTTTTCTATTTCTATGTCTGAATCACCATTTTTAATGGCTTTCTCATTTGGATAAATAATTAGCGCATCATTGGGTTTGATGTTTTTGGTATTATCATCAAAATGAATATCTTTGAAATGCAACGGTTTTAATTTTCTAATACTTTTGAAATTTTTAGCAAATTTAAACAATCTTTTATAATGACCATCAAAATATCTAGGATCCTTAATAGTATTGTTTATTTCTATTTTGGGATTATGTGAGTATTTCTTCCATCCATTCTTATTGACAAATTCACCTGTGTTTATATCTTTGTAGTGATCTTGTTGACTTAATTCAGTATCTGTAAACTTACCTTTCTTAAGAACGACTTTAGGAATGGGCTTAGGAACAGTTTTTACTATCTTACTTCTTTGTATATCCACAAATGAAGCTCTTTGATATGGAGGCTTAATGGTAGGTTGATCTCTGTTATAACCATTATTCTCATTAATCTTTTTAGCTTTTCTCTCCAAGTATTCTTTATATGCATTAGGTTTAAAAGATTCTTTGTTCAATACTTTAACATTGTCTTTGTTTACTACGGGAAGTGTGGCAGTAAGTATAGGCTTGTTGGTATTCTTATCTTTGTTATCTTTTTTTAAGCTGGCAAACTTACTGGCAAAAGAAGACATTGTATGATTGTTGCGTTGGTTAACTACTACCTTTATTATACTGTCCAGTTATGCCTGTAATACAACGAATGAAATGGCCTCAGTTCATTATACTAAGAAAAGACGAAAAAAAAAAAATAGCATACTGAAACGGAGTAATTAGAAGAGAATTTCGCTTGAAACTGTGTGTTTCCTAATTGGGAAATTATATTTTATTAATTCGGGTAAGTTATATCTGTTGAATTGTCAATTTAAAAAGGTCTTTAATTGCACTTGAAGATGGAAATAATTATAATTAATACAAACTTTGAAGATTATGGTACTAATTATAATGTATTTTTACTACTTTGAAGTGTTGTTATAAACTACTGGTTTGGTTCATGTGAAAGCTAAATGAAGTATATGTCCGAATTATTTGTTTACAGCTACTTTTTTTTTTTAACGTGTAGCCAAAGTCTTTTTATATAAAAATGATCTTATTAAACACCAAAGACCACTGATCATTCGATGAGCAAAGGTAACAACTATAAGCAGATATATCAGTATCTGCTGCCAGACTTTGAAACAATATTAGATCTTAAACAACAAAATTTATTAATCAATGATTTGATCAAGTATAGAAGTTTCTCACAAACATATGAAAAAAGACTATCATCAAAATATCAAGGTATTGATTCATTGCCTATATTAGCGAATATTCTAATAAATCTACATTTGTCTAAGTTGAAGAATAGCAAAGAAATTTTTGCGAATTTTAACCCATTAGGAGGCTCTAATATAAACAGAATACAATTCAATTATTTAAAAAAGTATTATTTAGAAAAGTTATTCAACATTAAAACAGATAATGTGAAAACGAAAAAAGACAATGTACTTAAAGGTAAGAGTTCAAAGAGTTTAGTCAAGAAAAACTTGATCAAGTATGAATACAAAAATACCCTCAAATCAAAGTACCAAAAATCAAACTTAACAAGTCTTTTGAATCAGAATTATACTGAAAGTAACAATAATAACAGCTTAACGGAGATAAGCCAGCCCATCGAAAAGGTAGCATTGAATACATATCCAAGTATTCCAATAAAAGATATTTTTGATATAAGTGAAATTCTAGATTTTGATGATGATTTGAAGTTTTTGCTTTTAAATACCTTTTTGATACTAAGCAAATTTTTCAATTGCAAGAAGAAATTACTATGTGGATTGTGTAGCTTTATTACCAAAGAATATTATAGAGAGCTGATAAAAATAAATAAGAACTATGAATTGCTCATAAATAAAAAAATTACAACGTTATTCTCTTGTGATTTACAAGATTTGGAGTTATACCATAGCTTAGTGGTACCATACTTGGACAAATCAAATGTAATTGATGAGATTTCACTGCAAAGAGAATTTTTAAATGAACAGATATTTTCCCAATATGAAGATTACAAACAATCTAAAGAGAAACAAATCAAAAATCAATGGGTTGATGAAATATTACTAAAAATAAATAATAAATAAAACTTTCTTTTTATTCTTACCATTCAATTAACTTTCTAACGCCCTTGTCATGCACAAATAATTTAATGTATTTCTTAACTAACTTATTAGGTTCTTTGTATCCTCTTTTATCTGCTACTCTTCTAGCGTCTTTTTTGGCTATTCCGTGTTGTACTCCTGTATGTTTAGTCATAATCTTAAAAGCAGGTGGTTCTACTTCTGTGTTAGGTATGGCTGGTTTTGTAGGTCCTTGTGGAACAATTTTTATTCTTGAAAAAACAGACTTTCTAGTTTTCAAATGATGTAGCTTTGATCCATAGAATCTGATGTTTATAAGGGGAAATGTATTATTGATACTTTTATTTAAAGAATTTAATCTAAATAGATTCATTTTTAGGTATATGAGGTCTTTATTTGGTTCTTCTAAATTCTCTTCTTCATATATATTTAAGTATGAATATAACTAGAATGAGAAAAATATACTTGTGAAAAATAATAGGCTAAAAAAATTTTCACTCATTGATTCCTATTTGGTAAAAACTGGAAAAAAATCATAAAGGCGGGTAATAGCCTAAATTTTTTCCTTATTGAGAACAACTTTGAATACAGTATATATAATATGAAAATATATTAATTGGATGCCGAAGGTAATATTGTAGTATACCTTGATGGAACTGAGAGTTTTGAGGGTTCGTTTGATTAAAACACTGGTACAGCTTTGTTATTTAAACAACAACAAAATACAAAAAAAAAAAAAAAAGAAAACTTCTACAACAATTCATATACAATTACTTCGATGTTATATATAAAACAGCTTAGATTTATTCATGATATTTACATAGCTCTTTGAGTGGTTTCAATGAATAAAGGACCCCAAGTTGGGTGTTGAACTAACTTGAATTGCAATCTACTCATTTGGACTAAACGGATTAATTGTTTTTTTTCCAGAGGACCTTGAGTATATCCAATGGCTTTGGTCAAAAGTTGTAAACCTTCATCAACAGTTTGAGGGTTTTGTAATTTGACTTGACCAATGCAGTTCAAGACTTTATAGTTGGTCTTATCCAAATCATAAGCATCCTTCAATAAAGTATTAGCAAAGGCTAAGTCACCCATAGCAGTTGTTGGATCAGATAAGTATGTGTGGACTCTTAAAACCATGGCACCGATCTTTTCTAATCCAGATATCTTAGTGTTGGATAAAACATTTTCTAATTGAGCAACAGCTTCAGCTATGTTTTCTGGCTTCATAGCTAATACTTCAGAGTAACAAATTCTAACTTGAGCGTTATCTGGGTATTTTCTAATCAAGGAAGTGAATCTGGTCATGTAATCTTGACTTTCTGGGTTTTGTTTATAAGCTAATAAACATAATTGGATTTCAGCAAAGATGAAAGTTTCATCAATTTCTAAAACTTGAATAAATAAGTTGGAGATGGCCTTCAATTGAGTTTCATCAACCATGGCTAAGAATTGAGCCTTGTGGTATAATGCGGAGGCATCAGTTAAATCGCTTTCTATAGCTTCGTTGAATAATTCGGATGCTTCGCTTGAAGATGGTGTGTTTTCACTATTGATTAAAGCGTACATGACTAAGTTAAAGGCATTCTTTCCAAAGGTCAAAGACTTTTCAATTAATTCTAAAGCCTTTTGAGGTAATACCTTGAAGAAAGTCAAAGAAGAAGCAATACCGTAAATGTAACACTTAACTTCATCACTGAACTTATCCATCTTTTTACCATCGTTTTCGATATAAGATGTGATTAATTCATCACATTTGATAATTTCTTCAGCAGTTTCACCGTACAATAAGTCAATAATTTCATTCAAGTTTTTATCATCAATTTTCTTAGCGTTCTTCTTTAATGAGGTTATAGTACTAAAGAAAGAGGCAATATCGGAGAAGTTGGCTAAAACGTGAGGTTGGTTTTTTATGGATTCGGTCATAGCTTCATCAGAGGCTAAGTCTTGGTTCTTTTCTAATAATCCTTGAACAGTTTGTGGTTCGTATTCCATCAATACTAAACAGGATAAATCAAATACAGCATCTTCGTATCTACCTAAGCTTTCATAACAGTTAGCTCTTCTTAATAAACACTTGGAATACATTGGCTTCTTTTCCAAAGCAACAGTACAATCCTTGACGGCTTTTTCTAATTGGTTCAATTTCATGTAACAAACAGATCTGTTGGAATAGTAGACTTCATCTGGGAATAATTGAATAGCCCAAGTGTAATATAGAGAAGCGTCCTTGTATTCACCATCCTTGAACAAGGCATTGGCATCTAATTTGATTTTGGCAGCTTTTTGTTTTCTTTCTTGTTCAGACAAACCAGCAATATCAACGGCTGTGGAGTTAGGAATAAACTTTAAACCATACTTTTCAACAGAGTGAGTAGAAATGATGGTTTCTTTTTCTTGTTGTTTCTTTAACTTTTGGTTTTCTTTTTTCTTTTTCTTTTTGTTTAAAGAGTTGTCATTGCTTGGTTCAACGCCATCTGACTTCTTGTTGATGTATACAGCATAAGCAGCTGTAGCAGCTGTACCTAAACACACAGCAGTAGTAATAATAGCTGTTTTATGTTTAGTGAAAAAAGTAACGGTATTATTTTCTTCAGACATGATGTTTTATAATCAATGAAATGAGTAAATATCACAAAATTTATAGATTAATGACTTGGAAAAAAAAATTCACCTGTTTTAATACTAATAAATAAAACGATTTATTTGATTGATCTTTGGTTGATTTCTATGCTTTTCGAAATTGTTCAAAGTTGTCGACTATATATGATTTCGATGTTCCAATAACAAATTGGAATGAATCGTAAAAAATTTTCTTCCTTTTTTTTCATAAGCAAAAAATACCATATGTGAAAAAAGGAAAAAATTTTCATGCTAATTTTACGTTTCGGAGTAATGCAAAAAAAAGAAAGGTAATATCGGACTTAGCAGAGTTGGTTAAGTCCGATAGATGATAATTAGTGCAGCTATGTAAGAAGATGTTAATGTAGTTGATTAGTGATACACTCATAAGTTCATTAAGAATAACTTCGACATTTTTGGTTGTTAATGTACTTATATAAGGCAACGGTGATATATAATTAACTAGCACATAAATAATAGTACGGCGGATCATATAGCTGACTCAATCTATACATTGGTTTATGGACACTCGATTTTGGGCTAATAGTTGATAAACAGAGCATATTTTTTTTTTTTTGCTTCATTATTATCATCTATTTCAACTGAGTGAAAGTAAATGATCCATCTTTTACCATAGTTACTGGATGCTGAGGTAGGCATATATGTCAATCCTGGTCCGCAATGGGAGAGTTTCATTGGTCACGTGTATATACAGGAAGATGAAAGTAAATTAACGCTGCCAATCTATACCACCTTTTTTTCTAGTATTGAACCAGAACTTCTTACACTCCTTATAAGCATCAAAAAAGGCCTGGCATCTGTACTTATCGTCTTGATTTCTTTCCAAACACTTGAATGTCATAAGTTCAGACTCTCTGCATGGATTGTAATACTTTCCTTCTTCTTTCATAGTGAACAAGTACTTGTGTAAAGCATTATCTGGTTTATCTGGGTAAAAGATATAGTTTTCTTTAGATTCTTGTGCAGTATCTTTCTGTCCTCCATTGGTGAAGTCAATGTTCTTTATATCTTTAGCCTCATTCAGTTCGTCTAAAAAGTGTCTGATTTTAGGCTGTTCCTTTTTTTCCTCAGCTTCTTTAGCCTTTGTATCTTTGTTTTCGCTCATTGCGTTATATAGTGGTGTCTCTGGTCTTTATTGAGATCCTAAAGTTGGGTTTCTGAGGACCAAATTTTGAAGAAGAAAAAAAAATGCGTGTGATTCTATGGATCCGAGGCGTTGGTGGGCTGGTCACGTGAAAGACAACATTTTCTGGCTTGTAGAAGTGCAACCTAGAAGATGTATAAACCGTACGACTCAAACGCCTCATAATTGCATACTTAATGCTTTCAAGCACATATTCTTAATTAGCAAAACATTGTTGTCATCTTGGATTATCAGCCATCTCAAGCAGTTATTATGTTTATATCCGATATTCCTCATTGCTCCGATAGCACTATATTTCGTTTCTTTTTTTTTTTTCCTTTCCACTAGTTAAACTGTTCACTATTTTTTTGGCTAATATATAACTTTTTAAAAGAGTACTAGAGTCGGAGCTCATCTAGGACCATACACCAAACAACCAGTTACAAACATGAGTTCAAACACACAAGACAATCTTTGTGGAAGATGTATGGAAGAGCCAGCAATTGTGAAAACTAGAAAAGAGCTTTTTTGTAAAGAATGCTTTTCAAAATTTATTTTATTAAAACAAAGAAGAACTTTGATTTCAGACAAAGATAAGTTTTTAGAGCCTATAATGAAAGTCACATACAAAACACCAAACGATGATAAACTACTTTTGGCTTTATCTTTTGGTAAGTCATCTTTGATAGTCTTACAAAATCTTATAGAATATTTAAATAACCAATATAATCAGCAGAAGAAAACAGGATTTATTTTGGAAACCATTACTGTTGTTGAAGATGATGAAGAACATAAAAAAGTTGAACAAATTTTGAAAAGATTACAACAGCTTCCAGAGTTTAAAATTTTAAACAAAGACTGTATTAAATTCAAAATTATTAATATCAACACCTACATCAATGCATCTAAATCTTTGAAAAATTTCAGTTTAAATGCTTTGACTTCAAAATTGTCTATCAAAGCTATTGGTGAAGATGAGAAAGACACAACAATCCAATCTATATTGTTAGACTCATTTGGTACCCAATTTAAAACTTTGAGTAGTAAAGAAGATTTTAAAACTTTGGCTGTTAATAATGTAATTTATCAAATATATGAGAAATTTGGTTATAAGGGATTGATATATGGATCTTCGATGAGTAAACTAGCTACTAACATAGTAAAAAATGTTGTTATAGGAAGAGGTGAAGTCATAGCAAAAGATTTAGACAACATATTTTATCCTTTGACAGATGTGTTTTATTCAGAAGTTGAAGCCTATTACGATTTAATCATTCAAGAAAAAGATATCTTACTGAATCCAAATGAAATTTCCAATTCAAATAACATTTTCATTAATGAAACAAAGGTTAATAACACAAAGGTTAACAAACAAACTAAGACTATTTCGGATATTACTATGGAATATTTCAACACTATTGAAGGCGATTATGCCAATGTCATTTCAACTGTTGTCAAAACAGGTCTTAAACTGAAAGACATTCATGCAGATGTTGAAGAAAGTTTCACAAATTGTAAAGTTTGTAATACAAAAATCTCCAACGATAAAGACTCTGCTGAATGGATCAAAAATATTACTGTTATGCAGCCAGAACAAATTCAAAATGAAGCTGAACAACAAAATTACAATAATTGGCAGGCAGTGAACATAAATAATCATGATAACTTTGATGATCAAGTAGTTGAGAATGGTCTTTGTTATGGCTGTCTGGTGACTTTAAACACCGCAAGTAAAAAGAATATTCATTGGTATGATGTAAAAAACGATAAGATCTTAGATGATATTTTAAATGAATTTGAATTATAAATATATACATATAAATCATCAAGAAAATAGTGATTATTTGTTTGATTTTTTTTTTCTTTTTCTTTTAAATGGTTTCATCAGGCAAGATGGCCTCTTTTTGAGTAGAAAAGCTTTCGTAATCAGAATCGGAATCCTCTAAGCTCATTTTGTTCATCTTATTGGTTATATTATTACTTCTTTTGTTATTTAATAATGAAAACAATTCATCATTGGAAGTAATCTCTTCTTTCTTTTCGTGTTTGTTTTGATTCAATAAATTTAACAAACTATTGGAATTGGTAACTTGTTTTTCTTCTTGTTCGGCAGATAATAAACTTAATAACGCCTTTCTAGGATTTTCGTTTCCTTGTGGTTCCTCAACAGTGTTATTTTGAGTTAATGGTCCATTTTGTGGAGAATTATTAAACCCATTCATGTGTGGATTCATCATATTGTTTTGACTTGGTCCTCTTTGTTGCATTGCTTGATGCGGACTCATCATATTGTTTTGATTTGGTCCTCTTTGTTGCATTGCTTGCTGTGGGCTCATCATGTTGTTGTTATATAGATTTTGGTTCATCATTTGATTCATAAACATAGCTGGATTTTGGTTCATTTGTCCCATCTGACTCATTGGATTCATGTGTTGCATTGGTGGCATCCCATTATTCATCATCATTGGTTGCTTGCCCATTAAATTAGGACTCATGTACATTGGTGGGCCCATGCTTTGTGGTGTTTGTCTTAAATTCATTTGTTGATTATTTTGCATTATTGGAGTTCCAAAATTGTTTGGATAATGTTGTTGTTGAAATGCATTCATGTTGTTTTGATTGTAAATCGGAGCATTTTGTGGCTTATCTTGTTTTAATACGCTTAATAAACTAGAAGCATTAGAATTACTTGGTTTCATTTGCTCTGCAGGTTTAAAAGTTTGCTCTAAATCCTTTGAAGAACCCGTCTTCAAAAGACTTAATAAGTCATTGGCAGCTGCAGTTTTACTGCCATTTTCAATAGTTACAGAGCTACTTTTCTTTAACATGTTTAATACATTAGCACCAGAAGATACCGGTGTCATTGAAGAATTAGAATCAGGGCTATTCTTGGCTTTCATCATGCTTAACAAAGCTGCACCATTATTGACTTTAGATGTTTCGCTAGGTTCTATATTCAATATTCTCTTCAAGTCATGTTCCGCTTCAATAAACTTTCTTTCTAAAGACTCTCTTTTGACAAAGGAAAAAATTCTGTACATGAAGGTTCCAAATAAGTAGCTTCTTATCTTTTGAGAGCTATTATTTAATTTTTTTATTTTATCCAACTTAAACCATTTCATATCGCTGATTTCGTAAGTGGACATTGGATTAAAATCTTTAACAACTTTTGTAGGTACATCAGTACAAAAGTATATTTTTACTTGTTTTCTATTAATAGTTGAAATCATAAATTTATCTGGCCTTATATAGTCAGACAAATCCAATCCGGTTTCTTCTTTACATTCTCTAATAGCACACTTCACATCATCTTCATCCTTCCCAATTTTTCCTCTGGGAAAAGACCAAGACTTGGAAGTGGCATCTTCCACAAGTAAAATTTTATCCAAAGTTTTGTTCAAAATACAACATCCTCTAACAGGAATTGTACTTTTGTATTCCTTAAACTCGGAAACTGCATTTTGAATATCTTCTGTGGTCCATCCAGATTTATTTTGAGCTAGCAGTTCACCATGGGCATTTCTAGTTAGATTTTTGTTTGATAACGCAACAACAGCTGGACAGTAGTCAGACACTATAGTCAAAAAGTATTTAAAAATCGAGCCATAACTTGAAGTTGGTTTGTTCAAAATAATTTTATCATAGTACAGCCAGAAGGCTTCTTCCAAAACAAACATCAGTCTTGTTCGGGTAAATAGATCCTCTGCAGGCACGTTCATGAAATACCTGACTGCTGCATCTTCTATAAACATTTGTGCATTTGCATCATCAAATGGCACCTTAAGTGGATTTCTCATGGGTAATGACATTGTGTGGTCTTATTATGTGGTATATTTATTTATAAGGTATAGTTGCAATTGATATTAGCTGTTATAATCAGTCTTCTCAGTATATATATATATAACTTTGTTTGAGTATATTTCTGTTTTATGTATTTTATGGGGGGTTTGTTACCTCTTATTTTAAAAAAATGAAGAAGTTAACCATAGTTCAAGATGAACCTAATAAAAAAAACAAGAGTAAAGAGACCCATACGCCTGTTCACCAACCCCGTTCAAAAAGGTGAAAAAAATAACATTACATTAAAAATTTTATAGAGCAAACACCTTCCCTTTTGGGGAATAGTAAAGCAGGGTAACATTACTTTTGAATATTTTGAACATTTAATATCAACAAATATTGTTAATTGTTATGAATATGATCAGAAATAAGGGTTAGTGTTGTTACTTTAGGGGTTGAAATAGATTTGCATGTTTTCAAATTACCAAGCTGGAGAAAAGTGCGCAGTTTTTTATTCATAAAGTTGAGATATGCATACTTGTTTTCAGCAAAGGCGAAAGTGAACAGTTTAGACCTGCTCTTATCGGCATACCCCGATATTAAACTTTATCTCCTTTTTTTTAAAAAAATTGATTGAACTAAGGGTGACTTGTAACAAGGATGATATTTAAACAGTATACTACTTAATTATACTCTTAGTTATTTAACGAAAATGTAAGGAATTGAATTTTTTCTTGTTCTTCAGATCCCCAAAGACTTTATAAATATTGAAAAAAATGGCTGTTAAAGTTGATTTAAATTCTGTTAAAATTTTGGGCTCTTTGGAGTCTTCTACTTATCCATCGAACACTACAAGATACGATATTCTGACAAAAGGATGTTTAGAGTTTTTAGTGATTCTTCACAAAACCTTTAACAAACCATTGCAAAATTTGCTGCAAGCTAGAACAGTTCTACAAACAAAAATCAATGACTGTGGGTCAACTGAGGAAATTGTCAGTTTGATGACTAAAGAATTGCAAATTCCAGCGTTGAAAGAAAATGATACTGTTCCTAAGTTTAGCGGTATAACCGACTTAGGTAAGGGTTTGGAAAGAAGACATTGTGAAATTACAGGCCCACCTAAAAGAAACATGTTGGTAAATGCTTTAAACACAGTCAATGCTGACTGTTACATGGTTGATTTTGAAGACTCATCATCTCCTACTTGGGAAAGTATGATTGATGGACAAGTCAATTTATTTGATGCCATAAGAAATCAGATTGATTTCAAAAACCCAGTAAACTCTAAAGAATACAAGCTGTTGGATGATTTTATAAAATTAAGAACAGTTTTGGTTAGACCAAGAGGTTTACATTTATCAGAAAAACATTTGTTGATTGATGATGAACCAATCAGTGCTTCATTGTTTGACTTTGGTGTTTATTTCTTCCACAATGCAAAGAAGTTGATTGAGGATGGAAAAGGCCCATACTTCTATATCCCCAAATTAGAACACCATTTAGAAGCTAAGTGGTGGGATAATGTTTTCAATGTTGCTCAAGATCTACTGCAAATTCCAAGAGGTACTGTTAGATGTACTATTTTGATTGAAACTCTTCCAGCAGCTTTCCAACTGCATGAAATAATCTTCCAATTAAGAAAGCACATTTCTGGATTGAACTGTGGTAGATACGATTACATGTTCTCCACTATCAAGACTTTGCAAAACCACAAGCAACATATATTACCAAACAGAGACATTGTCACTATGGGAGTTCCATTTATGTCAGCATATGCATTACAATTGCCAAAGGTATGTCACTTTTACGGAATTTCCAGTATTGGTGGTATGGCTGCTCAGTTGAAAAGTGAAGAAGCAATCAAAAAAGTTTTGGAAGACAAAACTAGAGAATTAGAAAGAGGGTTTGATGGTTCTTGGTCTGCCACACCAGCTTTATGTGAATATGTTGCTCAAGTATTCAATACGATGTTAACTCCAAATCAAATTCACAATATTCCTGTAACTGATGCTGTTTCAAATGCACAATTGGTTGATACTAGCATTCCAGGATCTAAGATAACTGAGGAAGGTATTAGAGTAAACATTGAGATTGGTTTGAGATACATGGAAGCTTGGGTAAGAGGAAATGGGTGTATAGCCATAAACAACTTGATGGAGGATGCTGCCACAGCTGAAGTCAGTGCTAAGATGCTGTGGCAATGGGTCAAACATGAGGCCAGTCTGGAATCAGGAGAAAAAGTAACAAGACCATTGGTTGAGAAATTATTAAAAGCTGAAACAACCAAGCTTGTTGAGGAAAGTTTGACCAAAGGCGACTCCAACAACAAATACGAGTTAGTATCTGGGATTCTGCACAAAGAAATATTTGATGCCAAATTCAGCGATTTCATTACTCTTCCTCTGTATGAACAAATATTGACTCTTGAACCTCCTGTTGACATATCAACCTTGAAGGATTAAGTAAAGGTATGTATTTCCATCTATATATGAAAAAAAAAAAGCCTTTAACAAGATCCTAATACTCAAAAGAATCGTTCTTCAATAACACCTATTACTTTCATCACTTATACAACATATATACCATATATGACCCTTTTTTTTATTCATACAGCGTATCAACACTTCTAGAGGGTTCAAATATCTTATCTCCCAAAAGATTATAGCTTCAAAAAGCGGCTATTTCAATTAAAGGGTAAAAAAAAAATAGGAAATCTCTACGAGCAAAGCACCCACTATAAACTGTGATGGCTGCCTTTCCCCTGCAGGACAAATTTTTCAACCCACCAATATATTTGTGTGTGTGTTTTTTTTGTACTCTAGTTTTATCTAATTTGTCCTTCTACTAAACCTTGACTTGATTTCCATTGACTCCCTTCTCCCCCAAATATATATATAACACATACATTGAGTTTTCTGTATCAGCAATATTTGCAAGCAACACTTTACAAGGGATCAACGTAATCTTTACAAGATCATTCACTAAACAAAAACCCCCAAATCTGTAAGTTATTATACGAAAAAAAACAACAACAAGAGAAAAAAAAGAGGGATTATCAACTCATTTAAATCTAAAGCAACAAATTTTTTTTCTTTTCTTTTTTGACTCATACCAAAACACACAAGTAGATTTAAAACACAAAACATAACAAAGACCAATAACATATAGTTTATTTGAAATATGCAACATAATAATGAATCAGAAATACCTTTTGGAGTGAATTTAGCACCAATAAGACACAGCGGTACAAACCCGCAACAACAACCACAGGACAATGAGCTTTATGGAAACAGTGGCAGCAACGGAAGAACTAATGAAGCCGGCAGTAATGTTTCAAATCCTCAAGATACACAAAGCAATGACCAAGATATTCCAAGACTTCATCATTACATCTATACCCCTTCAAGACAATTGTTACCAGAGCATATTGAGTTATGTGATAAAATGAACTTGACTTTGGACAGGATCAAAGGGGATATTGAAACACCGTTACATGTACCTATCAAGCCTTTAGAAGTTGTTAACGAAAGCAGAGACAAAAAAGGATTTTTTTCTTTGAGATTGACTGCTCTTAATGACCCAAGTGGTAGACGCGGTGTTTACTTTGATCCAATGATAAGATCTGTAGGTCCTTGTTCAGAAATATTAATTGGAAGATTCACAGAGAGACTCAATAATTCCATTTCACATTTTGATGAGTCTGTAAAGCCTTGTTTATTCAAGAGTAAAGTGGTATCCAGAACCCATGCGTGTTTCAGAGTAGATTGTTACGGTAATTGGTACCTAAAAGATTTAAAGTCATCATCCGGAACATTTTTGAATCATATGAGAATATCACCTGCCTCTTCATTAAGCAGAGACTTTTTATTGAAGGATGGGGATACCATTCAATTAGGTATGGACTTCAGAGGAGGTACTGAAGAATTGTACAGATCCATCAAGTTTAGAGTTGGATTAAACAAGTCATGGAAGCTAAAGGCCTCAAAGTATAACAAGCAATTGATGGACAAGATGAAGGGAGGTATTTTGAAAGATCAAGATGATTGTTCCATATGTTTGACAAAGGTCAAACCATGTCAACCATTATTTGTATCACCATGTGCGCACATATGGCACTATTCCTGTATAAGAAGAATGATAGTAACGTCATATCCAACATTTGATTGTCCAAACTGTCGTAAAAGAACTGATTTGGAGGTTTCATTAGAATCCGAAAGTGAAGAAGAAGAGGAGGAAATTGATGAATTAGACCAAAGCGAACTTGAGGACGAAATGGAGAATAGCATAGACGGAAGCTATGTAGAAGAAGCCACTGAAGATGATTGTGTAAGTGATGATATAAATAAAGAAACAAATATGCAGGCTCTTAATCAGATATCACATACGGGGCTCAGTAACTCTGGAAACATCAGCAGCAATGTAATTATCAACAGTATTGTAGAAGAGAATATGCAAGACGATGATGTAGACATGCAAAGTCTAGGTTAGTGAATTGAGTTTGCTTTATATATAAATGTTAATTAATTAAAGATTATTATTGAATTACGAATAAAAGCGGTTGTGACGTCAAAAGTTGGTGTTATCAAAGAAATAACCACCTTGTATATAGTTTACATTGTAACATAAAGCATTAATATATATTAGTATTTTTATAAATGTAAACATCAAACGGGTATTTACAACTTGTTTAAAAGCCCTTTTTTTCAAATTTTTCACATTGCTTTAAATATATAAGAGCTACAAGGACTACCTAATTTTAAGTTTTATTTAAATTTCTCATTATAAATACAGCTATCCATTACACTTTCTAATTAATCATGGATTTATCGGTATACAAATCACCCACTAACGTCTAATTTGGTATTTCTGATACAACCCATTTTAACGGACTTAAGCCATGCTATTTATTTCAAAATATCAACCAAATATGTGCTGACTGAAAATTTTTCCTTAGTGCTTTTTATCGCTTCAGAAAATTACTCTCGTTTGGAAACTATGAGGCGAACAAAAAAAAAACAACATTCCACATATTTGAAATCACACACTTCTTCATATAAGAAGCATTAAAACATTGATTAATCAGTATTATTAAAAGATAACGAAGAGTAAGAAAACACCCAATATCAACATATTCATATAATAATATATACTAATACACAATGTCCGCTGCTAAAACCTATACCTACAAAGAAGTTGCCGAAGCCAATGGTCACGTTATCATCAACGATAAAGTCTACGATGTTTCTGAATTCGTCAATGAACACCCTGGTGGTGATGAAATCATCATAGAACTTTTTGGTAGAGATGTTACCCAAGATTTCGAAGATATCGGTCATTCCCCAGATGCCATCAAGACTCTAGCTAAATTATACAAGGGTGATGTTGACACCACCAGTGAAAAAGTTGTTTTTGAACAAGAACAAAACACAGAAAACGCCCAACCACAACCAAACTTCACCAAGATTGCCTTTTTGTTAGTTGCCGTTGCTGTCTTCTTGTACTACAGATCTGCTTAAGCTTTTCATTTGCCAAACTTCCTATATATAGAGATGAAAAAAAAAAAAAAAACTTCAATGTACTTTATTTAAACATTATTTCAAATCGGCAATTCATGCTCTTACCAAACACTAAGTAGCTATTATTTATTTTTTTGAACAATGATACATTTCATTAATACCATTCTGTTTTAACTCACATTCTTTTTTTTTTCTTTTTCTATAACAGCTTTATTTTAATCTGCTAAGCGATGTTTAGCCTTTTGATTGTAGGAAATGCTTATTTACCGATATTTCCACAGTTTCGTATACTGAAATTTAAATTACCTTATTTTTTTTCTTTTTTTAAAACAAAGCAACAACACACAGTAAAAATTAGCAAGTGTAATCATACATACAACTATGGTATAATAATTTGAATAATATTTCACTAGTTTACTAGCACAAGTAATTTTATTTATATTTTGTTAGTGATTTTCTTTTCGCTCATATCGTTTCGTGTTTTTACCCCAATATCTTACTGTTTTACCTTTTTTGACAACAACTTGCCAAGCCTAATATTTCACCAAATCCGTAGTGAAAAAAAATAATGAAAAAACAAGAAAACTGAATACATATTAAGAATTACGAATCCAAAAGCCTATTTTAAATATATCCTGGCCAAAACAATATTTGAATGAATTTTTTAAAGTCTGTGTTCAACTCAAGTAACGAATTTGCAAATGCTGCTGGTGAAGTTCCACCTTACTCTGTTATTGAATCAGAAAGCAAAGGCAATGACAACTTAGAAGTATACGACTGTAATTATAAATATAACAACTTAAAAGAACTTGAATATATATGCTTACATAACGGGATACCTGAAAAAGAAGTTAATGATAAATATCCAGTAACAATGATAAGAAGCAAGATTCAAAACAAAACCCAAATAGATCAGTACGGAAATGCTATAAGTGTACATTCAAACAAAGATGACATCAACTTTATTATATCTGCTAACAATTTTGTTACTCTATATCATAATGAAAACAGCTTTGGCGCCAATAACATCATGATCAATATATTAAAGGTTTATGATAGATTTGATTCTTTTGTTTGTCAAAATGTTGATATGATCCACAGTACGAATGAATTGGGTTCATCTCAACCTTATTTGGATTACAGTATTCTGAAGATGTTCAGATTAATAGTCAGAAACAACTTTGGATTTTCTGCAAAAAATCTTCATCTTGACGACGTTCTTCATTATTTTATTGATTCAAAAAACATGAATATCAAATTGTACATAGAAGGATTAGTTGATCTAAATACTACTGGTAAATCAGGAGCAGACCTATCAGCAATAAAGTTATTGAATCAAAAATTTCCAAACATTAAGTCTTTAAATGATATAAATACCCAATTGTCAAAGTTATTGGAAAAACATGAAATCATAAAAGTTATCGAATTTATTAACAGAGTTGAGGATACTTCAGTAGCTGAATCAGATCAATTAATAAAGTCTTTATTGACAAAGATAAAAGATATTTGTGACAACAAAAACAAATTTAATGTTAAGTTGTGGCAAGTTGGAGTAATTGACAAAATTATAGACAGATACAATTTATTGAAAAAAGAGAATTTAGAAATACCAGAGCCTAATGCAGACTTTGAAAAACTAGAGACCAATTTTTTCAAATTTATTTGTAAGATTGTCGAATACGATAATAGTCAGTTAGTCAAATATGATTATTTGTTCATAGACTACATTAGAAATAATCCAGAAGGTAAGGAAAATATTGTTAATATGATGATTGCTTTAAATGTTTGTTTTGAAGTGTCAGAACAAACTGACAGTTACAAATTTGAGCAATTTCCTTCTCAACTGTTCACCACCTTGCAAGCATACATAAGAAACAATAAAATCAACACTGAAGAAAATTTAAACATTGTAAGATTGTTTTTACTTTTGCTAAAAAAGCCAGCTTTCAATGATAGACTTACTGAAAAGTTCATTTGTAATGACGTATTAAGACTTGTTTCTGAAATTTCTAAGCAATCATCTGCTTTAGATGCTCCAGGCCTTGATGAAATAAAAAGTATCAATTATTTGATTGTTGTTCTGGTTTTGGCACTGAAACCCAAGATATTGTCTTTTTATGGTGGTGATAGAGGATATACCATATTAATCTCTGCTGTTTTACAAAATAGTAACATCAAAAAATCCACTAAAAAGACTAAGTCAAATAGAAGTTTATTGTATGATTTGTCTATTTTACAAATTCTTAAAAACGAAGTATCCAACTGGCCAACTGATTTAATTGTAACCAAGTTGATGCCTGTACAGTCATTGATGTCTTTATTGTTGAACAACAACGACAGTAATAATGAATTTGATGATGAAGTCGCCGAGGCTAACAGAGAAATTTCACAATCTGCATTTGATATATACTTGCATATCCTATCAAGAGTTGCTAATGAAGGTGGCTTTAAAATTATTGATAATAGCAAGCCAATGTTTTCAGAGATTGATAAAAGTATAAGTGAAGTGACAAACGTTCGCTATTATAAACAGATTGTTTTAGAAACGAATGAAGATAATGATTTTGAAGATTCATGGGTTCCTAATGTAATGGTATTTGACAATCAAATGAATACAAAAAACCATACAGAGCATCTAAACAATTCCACCAAATCATTTGCAGCTACTGAAAAGAAAAGTTCAGGATGGGATAACTGGGATGAAACTGAAGATTTAGAAGATGAGGTGAATGCAATCACTAGCAATATAGAAAAAGTTAAAGTTGCTCCTAAACCTGCTCTAAAAAGGATAATCAATAAGCAAGTTTCTGCTTCAAAGAAAACCATTCTTAGAACAGATACAAGAAAAATTCCTGTAATAAAGAAAAAAGAACCTATTAAGACTAAAAAATCAGCATTTCCAAGCTTCAACAGTGACGATGATGATGCTGAGGACAACTGGGGCGATGAGTGGTAGTAATGAACCTTTGAAATTCAGTTTTTTTTAATTTATTTTTATAAAAAAATATCAAATTAGAGTAATTAAACTATGTTATATATATATACAAATTATAGATTCAGAAAATTAAATTCTAATAATATTAGCAAGCCGAGGGAAATAATGAAGTAGGTAAAATATTAATACTATGTGAGGAGGGGACTTAGTATCTGTTACCACCTCTGTAACCACCATTACCACCTCTGTTACCGCCTCTGTAACCACCATTACCGCCTCTGTTACCACCTCTGTAACCACCTCTGTTACCGCCTCTGTAACCGTTACCACCTCTGTAGCCACCGTTACCAGAAGGAGCTAAGCTTTTCAATTGTTCTGGAATTTCTTGTTGAGCATCTCTCAAGATTTCAATCAACTTTCTGGTAATACCCTTACCAGTTTCTTCAAAGAAGGTGATAGAAGTACCTAAAGTATTAGCTCTACCAGTTCTACCAATTCTGTGAACGTAATCTTCAATGTTGTTTGGCATATCGTAGTTAATGACGTATTGGACACCCTTGACATCTATTTGTTAAATGATAAAATGTTAATAAAATTTAATAATTGTTAGTAAAGCTTTGTTTTTTTAATTCAATATTTTGTTTTCTCCAGATATTTCATTATTGATAACTTGTTTGTTTTTCTCTTTCCAGTGCCTTGATAATTTTTCACTTAATAACTTAAAGTATTCAAACCATTTCAAATATTTAAGTATTCTTTATGAATGTCTTATAATAATGACAAATGAATAACAATCACAGAGATAAAAGAAAGTATAGCAAAAATAGCAAAATAGTAAAACAGCAACAAAGATGATTCCAATCATACTTCATTAACTTAAAGTTTTGACTATTTGTAACATGCTTATTAGAATTTCAAAAAGTTTATTTTCGTATCATAAACTTCTTCTAGGAGAACTCTCCAAGTTTTTTTTCTTCATTATTGTTATATTCATTTAAAATCACTATTTTCTTTAATTTAAAGAAAAAAGACATTCATTTGCACTCTTATCAACATCCAAAAAGAATTTAATTTTACTTCTCCTCATTCTAATTCAAGAATGTTCAGGAAAAACTATGTGAATCTTCATCTATTTCTCAACTTCAATCTTTATTGATGCTCTGTACTCAAATAAATACCTCACCAACTATAAAATTGTTTGACAAAAACCCAACCATAAACAATAATTTTTAAAAAAACTGAAAAACCATCCCAATAAACCCAATAAACAAACAAAAACAAAAAACAACCATGGTATCAATAAAGAAACCTTCATTTCTTTACTAAATCCATAATCTTTTTCTTATTTTTTTTTTTTTGCTAATGCAAGAAAATTGATAAAACAAGAGTCTATAGCAGTAGTAGTTCCTCTTTGGCTTTGATGACTTTCACGCCCTTACAACCAGTGCAATGCGTAAAACTATAAAGCAAAAATAAGAATCGACCACCACTGATCTTATCTCAATTTTCATTATTAAAACCCATAAAGATTTCATCTTTTCTCCATAACAGCATAATGATTCCGCACTATACGTTACTCATTTTTTTATATTCATAATTTCATGAAACTTAATCAATTCCACTGAATTTTAGGAAAACAAAAACATCATCATGTAATTTCATTATCCTTTCTTTTTTTTCTATCCACTCATTTTTCTTTTTGTACATACCTAAACCTCTAGCGGCAACATCAGTAGCAATTAAAACGTTTAAAGTACCTTGCTTGAAAGATCTTAAAACCCAATCTCTTTCACTTTGGGACTTATCACCGTGTAAACAACCGGCACCGAAACCCTTGTATCTTAAATCAGAAGTTAAATCATCACACATAGACTTGGTAGAAGTGAAAATGATGATCTTTAAATCCTTTTGATCTTCAGCACCATCGAAGATGGTTTCCATATGCTTGATCAAGACATCCTTCTTTTCGAATCTTGAACAGAATTCGAATTTTTGAGTAATAGTCTTGGAGGCTTGTAAACCTTCAGAACCAACGTTAACTTGGATGGCATCGCTGGCCATGAAGTCAGAAGCTAAAGCTCTGACTTCCTTAGGCCAAGTGGCGGACCACATTAAAGTTTGCTTGTCTGGTCTGATGAAAGATAAAATTTCTCTTAATTGATCTTCGAAACCCATATCTAACATTCTATCAGCTTCATCTAAAACTAAGTAAGTGACTCTGTTCAAGTTAGTAACACCAGACTTAACAAAATCTAACAATCTACCTGGGGTAGCAACAACGATTTCACATCCATTTTGTAAATCTCTGATTTGCTTACCCTTTGGAGCACCACCGTATAAGGTAGTGACGTTCAAACCATTAATTAAGAACTTTCTGATTTCACCTTCAATTTGGTTAGCTAATTCTCTGGTTGGAGCTAAAACTAAGGCAATTGGACCATCACCACGCTTTAACTTTGGTTGAGCTAAAATGTGAACAATAGCTGGTAAACCGAAAGAAACAGTTTTACCGGAACCGGTTTTGGCAATACCAATCATATCTCTACCAGATAAAGCCATTGGCCAACCTTGACATTGAATACCGGTTGGAGCATCGTAACCTTGAGACTTGACTTTTTGTAATAAGTTTTCTGGTAAACCAGCTTCATCAAAAGAAGTAATTGGCTTACAGACGTTGTCACCCTTGATGACCATTTCGTTTTCTTTTCTGAAAGCAGCAACATCTTCATTAGATCTAGAAGCAACGGATGGAGATTCGTTGTAGAAATCCTTGGTGAAAGGTTCTAAAGTGACTTCGGACCAAACAGGTGGAGTGACGTTGATTGGTTGACTTCTACCGAAACCACCTCTGTTACCACCTCTGTTGTAACCACCTCTGTCATTACCTCTGTTGTAACCACCTCTGTCACCACCTCTACTGTAGCCACCTCTTTCATAACCACCTCTGTTGTTATTTTGATAAGTTGAATCGTAAGACATTTTTGTTTTTTTATTTTCTTGTTGAAGTTTGAAAGTGAAACTTAAATTTCTTTGTTGTATTAATAAATTATTAGAAAAAATATTATGAATTGCTCTACGGTTTGATTGTTTGTTAAATAAATTAAACATAAACTTTCTATACAGTAGATCAAATAAAATTAGTTATATTTATTAAGTGTTTGGTTTCTTTGAAGTTAAAAAAAACTTTTTAAAATACGATTATTAATAAATAAAATATTATTTGCTGGTTTAGTGATATTTCTTTTAAATTAAATTAAGTTAATTAATATAATTGAAATGCTCATTCATTTGCTTTTATAGATATAACATTTTGACTTTGAAAATACAAAAAAGCTGAGCTGTGTTTTAAAACGGTCGAGCAGCAAAAGAATATGTAATACTGTAGTGTCCGAAAAAGGAAATTATGTATACTTTTTTTTTTAAAAGAAAAAAAAAAAGAAACGTGATTGTTTAAACAATTAATGAAAATAGATCATCACAGCACTTATATACTATGTTATATAACAAATCTATTGGAATAAAAATAAAAATTAGTTCTCTGTATCAACGGAATCTGTTGAGTTCTATATCGTTAATTTCAAATCAATATATACATCTATTATTGTTCATCTCTGAATTTACTTACGGCTTCAGCAAAGGAATCACCTACAACATCACACATTTCCATGATATGTTGTAAAGCTTTATGTAAAACTTGTATACAAGTTTCAGTGGAATCTTCGTAACATTGAATTCTTAAATGCAAATATGGTTCAGATGGATGGGGAATGGAGTAACCAGCAAATTCAACGTTTTCGTTTTTCATGATCATGTATCTTAAAACATTACCCAAAGTGTGGTCTTCATCCAGTATTTGGAAAGAGCAGTTATAATCGTCTATTTTACTGTTAATTTCATCTTTTATGTTTATGTTTTTCAATAGTTTGATCTTGGTGGTATCATATGCACCAGCATTGGTTGATGTAGGTGTTAGAGAAGCTTCTTCAACTTCCATTTTATGTTCAGTGTCAGACATTTTGCTAATTTATTATGTGATTGGAGTATTGGTTTTCTGTATAATACAAACAAGACTGAATAAATTTGTTGTTTAGAACTAAAAATTATATAAGGATTGCAAATGGGCAAACCAAAAAAAAAAAAAAAAGAAAAAGAAAATGCACTAGTGAAGAACACATACATAAGGAGTTAAACACAACCGTAAGAAGCAAAAAACACAATATCAAAATGTGGGCGGGTAAATCTACTGGGTTGGTCTTTTTTGTTGTTTAAAACAAATACATGGCTCCAGTCTTGTCACGTGCACTTGGAAAATCAAAAATCTTATCGGATTTAAGACTCTTCCATTTTATCTATTTTTTTGTCCTTTTAGGAAACTCCCAAAACACATATTTTTTTGCCGTTTTAGGAAATTCATCTACCTCAGCTGTTTTTGTCTAAATATCCCAAGTGTGTATAATTCATTTGTACCTATTACTGTTGTTTTCATATTAACATATTTTTTTTTTTTTCCAAGCAATAAAACAAAAAGGGGTATAAAAGGTCAATCTGAGATTTGAAAAAGTTTCTTTTTTTTTTTTCTTTTTAAACATTTCTTTTTTTTTTGAACTTTTTTAATTAATTTTGAACTTAAACTCAACTTTATCCAAATAGGAAACTGCAATTAAAGTACCCCAAAAAAGAAAAAAAAAGAAATTTAAAAAAAAAAAAAAAAGAAACTTTTATCTCTTATCTTTCGCTTCTTATCTTTCACTTCTTATCTCTTATCACTAGATATCACAGTAATATTTTTTTAAAAAAAACAAGATATTTGTTTCATAAGTGTATTTCAACAATAATAATCACTGCTTTTTTTTTTAAACAAAACATCTTTATAACTTAATTTTAAACATCGATAATTAATAACTTTTTTATCACATAGCTATAATATACGTGTCAATAATTCAGTTCAAGAATATGTCTCCTAAAAGTAAAAAAAGTAACAAAAATAACAAACAAAATGATGAAGACAATTTTTTGATTCATGGTCATAATAATCACATAGATAGTGACTCTGAAGGAAAAAATAGAGAAATGAGTATCAACAGTGAGCTGTTTTATGGAATGAACAACCGCAGTGTTGAACCATTAGATAGAACTCCTAGTTTAGGGGCCACTGTTGGTAGGGGGTTTTCCATTGTTAATTCAAATAATAACACTTCTACCAATGCTAATTCTCTGTCCAAAAGAAGACAATCATTCAATAAATCTAAGGCCATGAAGGGTAACAATGCAAGCAACTCTGATTTCAGTAATCAAAACACAGCTATACGAAGACCTTCTGAAAATCTAGAGCCTTTTCAATTCAAACACCCATTTGGTAGTCAACCCAACACTATTATAAAAAATACAGGTAATATAAAAAATGTTAAGAAAGACGCTTTAATGCCACCCAGAAGCAACTCAATCACTTCACTTCTGGGTGCTGCTGCTATGATGAATTCCGATTCCAAAAGAAACTCATTGGTTAATTTCAATATGAATGATTTAGATAAAATAAACAACAACACCTCCGGATCCAATAATACTGGTGCTATGAAACCACCAAAGAAATTACCTGTAACTCAAAAACAACAAAACAACAACGAAATCATGGAAATGCATAAAACTCCGTCTATGTCTGAATTTGACTTTTTTGGTGCTAACGGTAGAAAAGATAGTTTTAAAGCACCATCTTTTATTCCTCAATCTCTTAATGATTTGGATACTGATATATTTTTAAACAGAAAAAACTCTAACATCAGAGGGTCGATGGTATTGGAAAATAATGCCAATAGATACAGTAGAACATTCTCTTCAGGTATGCAACAGTTTTTGAATCAAAATTTTGGTACTCGTTCAGATATGCATAATGCATTATCTTCAGATGCAAACAACAACAACAATTCTAACATACCTAAAAGAAATGACAACAATCAAAATCAAAGACGCAGAAACTCAAGTATAGGTGCATCTCAATTTGCAGATTATATCAAGGGAAATGAGAACGCTATTTCTGATGACGAAGATGATGATCACCATCCTCTTCACAGATCTGGTCACCATCAAACAAGTGATGTAAGAGGCCACAGATCTGGTAACAGTGATTATGAAAACAACAAAGATGACGGTATGACTACAGATGATATGATCCAATTAGCTCATGCTGCTGCATTAGCTGGTGGTGTTCCTTTATCCCAACAGCAACACAAACAAAGTTTTAGAAATTCATTCATTGGAAATGGTGTAAATTTACAAAGTCTTTTACAACAGGATCCAACATTAAGTGGCAATTTCAATGGAAGAGGCAGAAGATCTATCAGAGCTAATAGCAATACTCCAATGCCCATGGGTACTCCACCATTGCATGCATTTGGTAATAGCTTTAGTATGATGAATAACATGGGGTTGAATGTAGCCATTACCAGTGATGAAGAAGACAATCACAGTCTTTCTCATCATAGCAATGACTTTGACTTGTTTAATCAATCTGGCGGTTTGAGAGATTCATTTTTGAATGGATTAAGTGGGCAAGCTTCATTTCCTACTGGTTCATCCAGTACTAAAGGTTCAGCAAAAGGTAAAACTAAAGCAAACAAAAAGAATGGCACAAGTTTGAAAAAAAAGAACTCTAAGGCAGCTGCCGATCCAGCAGTTTCTGAAGCCAAAAAACAAAACAGAATTGTTGCGGATGCTGCTTTTGAAGCTGCTGCGCATGCAAGTTCTTTGGCAACTATCAACAAACAAGAAAAAGAATCATTTGCTACTCAAAGAAGAGGCAAGAAATTGGAAAAGTCCAAGAAGTTGAAAATGAATAACATAATAAATGCACCAATTATGTCTACAAATTCTTCTGCTAAAAACTCTAAAAAAAAAGGTATATTACAAGGTAATGGCACTTCAGAACCAAACATAATTAACGAAAATAAAAGGTTTATGGGACAAGGTGTCATTTCAGAATTTAATACTACTAATAAAAAATCGGAAAATGTTAGATCTATGAAAAGCTTTGGTAAAATTATGAAACCAAGTGATTTCTTAACGACTACTTTAACAACATCAATGGAACCAACATCCAAGAACGCTAGTAATAAGAAGACTACTGGTCTTAAGAGAAAATTACCATCTACTGAATCAAATAAAAAGAAAGCGGTCGCTAAGGATAGATCATCATTTGGTGGAAAATCCGAAGAAAATGAAGCTTTGAATAAAAATAGAACTCAAGACGAAGTAGAAGCTGCTGCTGCTTTGCAAATTATAGCCAAGTCTGAATCCCCACTTCCACCTTATAACAGAAAAGATTCAATGGTTCAAGGTGTTGATACTCATTTGATTCATAATGATGAAGTAGATCAAATGGATATTGACATGAAGAATCAATTGATGAATGCATCTTATGATGGATATGGGGATGAAGATTACGAATATAATAATAACAACTATCAAGACGATGCCAGCAACTTTAACGAAGAAGATGAAGATATAGACTACAATGAAGTAGAGGCATCCGATGAGGAAATGCAGTTTGAACATGATTCTTCAGAATCTAGTGAATTATTGTCTGTGAAAACCACCAATGATGAAAAAGTCAAAACAAAAAGAAAACCTAGAGCCTCAACAAAGAAGACTGCTTCTAATGAAGCAAAAAAGCAAACTAGAAGCAGGGCTGCACCAGTTGCAAGAAAACCCCCTGTGCTATTAGCTGAACCTATCAGAGTTGCTAATCCAATAATTCCAAAAATTAAAAATGAAAATGATGATGTGAGCATCAGAAATTCTTTAACAGAGGGCGAAAGAAACAGTGCAGAATCCAGTTTAAAACCTGAGGGATCTCAAAATACAGGAAACAATAATGACAATGTTGCTGTTTTGGGTGCCACCAATGTTGATCAATTGATGTTGATTTTACAAGCCAGACAAAAAGGTTTCCAAAAACACATCAAAAAGACTAGTGACGGTAAGTTAGACATATTTTCTAATCCAGATATTATTCCACCAGCTGTTGAATTGGTTGGTGGTGTTGACAAACCAAAAGTCAATGAAGATGCTCAGCACTTTAGCCATGGTAAAGAAGACGATCATGAACATCGTTCTTCAAGTAACGAAAGTTCTGTGAATTCAAGCAATAGAAAAATGTATGTTTGTAAGTATTGTAAAAAACAATTTTCACAAACAACTCATTTGGAAGTTCATGTTCGTTCCCATGTCGGTTTAAAACCATATACATGTGAACATTGTGGAAAGTCATTTACCCAAGGTGGAAATTTAAGAACACATATAAGATTACATACAGGTGAACAACCATTTAAATGTGACATATGTACGAAGAGGTTCTCAAGAAAGGGTAACTTACAAGCGCATATGCTAACACATGACAAATCTAAGCCATTCCCATGTAAACTTGATGACTGTGAAAAGAGCTTTACACAGTTGGGTAATTTGAAATCACATCAAAACAAATTCCATTCAACAACATTAAATAACTTGACCTTAAAACTAGCAGAAGGTTTAACTGGTGAAGAATCCAACGAAGAACTTCAAGCATTGGATTATTTAGGTAGTTTGTACAAAAACAGTAACAGAGGTATTAAGGGAAGAGGTAAAAAGCAACTTTCTGAAACCGAAGCTTGATTATATTAAATTTTGTATATAAATCTTTTAATGTTTTTTTTTTTTTTTTACTTTCTTTATTGAATTATTCTATGCTTATTATGTATGTAATGTTATTATTGTCGTCATCAACCCTGTATTGCACGTCTTTTTCACAGTTCATAAACGCTCTCATTATTGAACATGCCATCACATGGTACACTGTGTATAATGCCCCTATATCCTTATCCTTGTAGCTGAAATCAAACATCTTGTCTACTAAATAGTAGTCACCTTTATGATTTGTCTTTAGTGAATCGATTGGTCGTTGATATAAACATGGGTATACTTCCTTGCATAAACATTTTATATTCTGAACTAATGTGTTTTTTTCTGTTCTACTCACCTTGGCCAATGAATTTCCAATCTTACTGCCAAGTTGTCTTACTTTTTCAATAATTTCCTCCCGTGTCTCCTCAGAAAGTTCTGTGTAAAATATGTGATAGTTTGGTATATGTTCTGATGGGCTTGTGTATAATGAAATGATTGTATTGATCATTTCACTATAATATAGAGACATGAAGTTCATGTCGTATTTAGATGGCTCAATAACCTGTTTTTCCAAAGTGACAGGATTTTTTTGCTGCAGAGAAGAGTTAGCTGACATTTTGTAGCTATTTAATGATCTAGGTACTGGAATACTTTATTTTTTCAAAAAGTAGTTTATTACTTATGTTATCGTGTCCTATGGGTTTCAATTAAATCGTTATTTTTTTTTTCGTTTTCAAATATCATATAAAACCGTAAATACCTTCGTTTCGGATTTAAGCTTTTTGAAAGCGATTTTGTTTTTAAAAATCTCATATCATCTAAGCTCTGACAAATAAGCTTTCATGTTTTTTTTTTTGTCTGACAAATTTTAAAAAGTTTCATCAAGGATTAAGTTACAACCAAAGCATTGACACTTATAATATGACTGTAAAGACAATTTACTTGTTGAGACATGGATTCAGATCAAACTGGTTGCCTGAACCACATCCTGAATCACCTACAGGTATTGAAGCTGATGTTTTATTGGCTGAACACGGGTTGGAGCAAGCTGATGAATTATCCGAATACTTCCAAACAAATAAGGAATTAATTAAACCACAATTAATTATTTCTTCTCCTTTTATCAGATGTATTCAAACAATTAGACCTTTGAGTAAGGCCTTGGATTTGGAAATTGTTATTGAAAGAGGTGTTGGTGAGTGGTTTAAAAAAGAAAGAGCTGTTGAAAAAACTATCATTGATGGTAAGAGTGAACTTACAGTTCCTCTTCCTGCAAACTTGGAACTGTTACAAAAAGTCTTTGCTGGTGATGAATTAAACATGAACAAGTACTGGAACACTTACATTCCAAATATCAAGGGTGAATCTCAACAAGATATCCAAGAAAGAGCTTTTGAAGCATTACCTTTGATTATAAAAAAGATTGAAGAAGAATATCCTGAAGTTGAACATATTTTGATTTGTACTCATGCTGCAACTAAAATTGCCTTGGGTATGGCTCTTTTAGGATATGACAGTTTGACTGAAAAATTCAAAGATGTTGCAGATGGACAACCAGATCACATCAGAGCTGCTTCGTGTTCTTTAGATAAGTTTATTACTCCACCAATACTACAAGAAAAAAATGTTAAATTTTATGAAAGAGATTGGATAATGACAATGAATGGTAACACTACATTCTTAACAAAAGGGGAAGAAATGCATTGGGATTTCTCAAACGGATTTGAAGCTGGTTCAGATGCTGATATAAAATACAGACAAGAAATTGCTAAACTTGAAGCTCAACACGGAGTTCAAATGGATAAGTCATCAACTGATGGAGAGCACAAGAAATCCTCAAACAAAAATAAAGATGAATATGAAGAACACATTGTTGAAATTAATTTGCCTCAAAATTTTGCAAGATCTTTTGCTGAACTACCTAAATCAGATGGACCTACTGATTTTCAAATAGCCGGAGTCAATACTGAAAACCCAATAGTAAAAGTTGGCAATAAATTTTATGAAGGTGAATGGCAAAAACCGATTGGTTCAACAGTAGTAAGTGTGCCTAATGATGATAATGAAAAAAGTAAAAATGATCTTTCCAATATGAAGCAAGTAGAAGCTTCTATAGATTTACAAGAATTGAAAGTAAAAAAGTAATATGTGTTTAAAAATTTAAATTGCGTATATATAATTATTAATTTATTTTGTTACTGCTTGTTGTTTTTCCATGTATTGCCTTCTCAAATCATTCAGCATTTCTTCAGCTTGCGATAATCCGTTTTCCAATCTTTCTAGCTCATCTAATTCCATTTCCTCACTAAATGGGTGTTGGTATAATGTATTGTTTTCCCCAGATTTTAAAGCATCCGAACTGTTAGTAAACATCAAACTATTACTTTCCATCAACCATTTGGTAAAAAAATCAGCATATGGCTCATTAAATACAATCTCATCATAGTAAAATGACTTTACCAATCCATTATTTTCTTGTTCAATGCTTAGATTTTCACCTTCTTTTTGAACACAAGGTTTTTGATCATACTCACCGGTTTCATTATTCAAGATCAAGTAATAACTATGAAGCCTTAATGGATGATACAGCTGCAAAAACTTTTCTTGTGATCCATCTTGGAAATATATTTTAATACCAACTTCAAACTCACCCCATCCGGTCTCTTCAACCATGAACCCTGGGACGTCATGTTTGCTATTTTTTATAATGTTTTGGTATTCAACAGTTCTTACTGCAGGTTGGTAAGAGTCATGCAGCTTAAAAGTGATTTTCTTTATAAATGAAAGATCTAAATCACCCTTGGGTGTAGGCGACATGATGAATATTTGCCATTTGTGAGTGTGTTCTATAGGTATGTTTTTATTGTTTAATTTCTCTTCATCAGTAAGTTTTACAGAATTGTTACCAATTATAATTGGTTTTTTTATGGTTACATTTTTCAGTCTTTTATTGTTATTATTGTTAGTAGGTTTAATAACCGATTCTACGTATTCATCCATTAGTCTTTTTTAAAATTAATAAGTTGTTTTTGGTTTGTTAAATTTTGTTATATTAGTTTTAAAAATTCGTTTTCAACTTCCCCGACATATAAATGTTCAATTTATTCGAAAATCAGGTTTGAACGCGTTATTTAATTCTTCAACACATAATATGCACAAAAATTGAATATTTGACAAATTTATAATTTTCGGATATAACACACTTATACTTGCACTACGTAACCACATTTTTTCTCTTTAAAAAACAAACCCACATATTTGAATTATGAAAAATTCATAAAACCCCTTAAAAGGTGTTGTAAATTCAGTATTAATCATATAAAAACCAAATCAAAACGACATAGTTTCGGCAAATTGGCCTTTTTCTCTCTCTTTTTTTTTAATTAACGAAAGGTTTATAATATTGTTTAACTTATTTTTTTTTTTTTTGATCAATTGCTTTCTTTTTGATATTGTGTGATCTTATATAAGTACTGAATATGTTGTCCGTAGGAGACGAATTAAAAGACGGTTTTGATATTAGTATTAACTACTTAGATGAAAATATTTCATTTATTGATGATATAAAAACTTTTTACATTAGACGTAAAGATGTAACTACTGAATATTTGACTAGTTTGAAAAAGATCAATGTTGAAATGCTTGATCTAATCACTAAAAATAGTATCAATATATCAGTTGGTTCAAAGCCAATAATGACTCCAGGTTCTTTGGTAAATTCTACAATTACCACTGTAAGAAAATTAGTTAATGATAATGTTGATAAAGATTTGAACAAAATTAATGATATAGTAATTAATGATTTAACTAGTTTGATTAACGATCTTAAGAATTTGTCAATGTATTTGAAAAATATTTATAAGGAAATGACGAACAACTATCAAACAATATGCGAAACGAATTTGAATTCTTTTAAAAAAAAGTACGATGAGGCAACAAAAAATATGGAACAAGCTAGAGCCAAGGGGAGTTCAAGCGATAAAATTACAAAGAGAGAAGTATCAATGAATGAAGCTAAAAATTTGTATTTAATTGAAATTGCGTTGGCAAATAGAGTTAAAGATAAACTGTACTTTCAAGATATTCCAGAATTATTAGACTTACTGCAAAACACTGTCAAATTTAAAGTCCAGCAATTCAATAACGTATTAACAAAACACTTGAACAACTGCATTGCCAATTCAAATACAAACATAACTGTTTACCAGGAGGAAATAAACTTTTTGAAGGAAAATTTACCTGATTTGGATGTTGAAATGTTCATAAAACACAATAAAAAACCATGGCAGGAACCACAAGATAAGGTATTTATAGCTTCTCCAATTTGGTATGAAGAACCTGTATTCAATGTCAAATTAGAGCAAGATTTAAAGATTTTATCAACCAAATATAAAAAGGCTTTAGAAGACAGAACTTATCTACAAAGCGAAATATCAAAACAGCTTGATAGCATGAAGTCTTTGAGAAATGAAATACTTGCTTCTAGTAAAAAAGGTGGCTTAAATTTTACTATTTTGAAACAATACTCTGCAGCTTTACAAAGATTTACTGATCTTGAGAATCAAAATTTAAGAGTGGAAGTTGTTATTGACTCTTTGAAAAACAATTTTAAAAATATTGATTTGGATAATTTAAACTTTAAAGAAGAAAAACAAAAATCTGGTTTATTCAGTAAATTCAAGATAGGTCGTAACAAATCCAAATCTTCCAATAAAGGCTCAGCAGATATTGCTGATAGTCGATATGAGGAAAGCATTTACAGCAATGATGACGTTGCCAGTACTATTAATTCATTTGCAGCTTCATCCATAAGCACACCTGCCGTAAATACAGAGATTCATAGAGAAAGGAAGCCAAGCGTTTCCCTAGAGTCCTCCAATTCTTTGGCTTCAGCAAATGCTATTGCTTTATATCAATACCAAGCCCAAGATTCTGATGAAACGGATATTTCACCAAATGATAAACTGAAAACATTGAAGCACGATATCAATGGTTGGACACAAGTCATAAACTTGAACAATGGTAAAACAGGTAACGTTCCAACCTCTTACTTGAAAATCACAGAATCTTCTTCACAAACGTCAAAAGTACCACCAACAGTTGCACCAAGACGGAAAAAAACTACTAACAGTGATAACCCAAAGGTCCTTTGTAAATACGAATACATAGCTCAAGGAGACGATGAAATAAGCATACATCCAGGAGATCAAATTGAGGTCTTGAGAGCTGAAGATGAAAACGGCTGGGCTTTAGGTTTGTGTAACGGCAACCAAGGTCTGTTCCCAGTTTCCTACTGTTGAAAAATTACAGTAGAAGATAAATGCTAAACAAAACAATGTATTTTGTTTTTTTTTTTTTTGTAAATTTTTTATTAACATATATATCAGAAGTGATAATCACCAAAAAGTTTAATATTCGAATTCAATACCGGATTCTTTCAATTTGTTTAATCTATTGGCATGTCTATCATCGGCTTGTTTTTCGTATTTTTCCAAAGTTTCTTCTGTGATTTTATCAAGGTTTTTCCATTTTAACTTTTCTCTTAAAATTATGTTTTTCTTGTAATCTCTTAACTTAGAAATATTACCACCTTTGATAACTTTGACTTTTAATATATGACCCATTAATAAGTAGTTGTCCATAGATTCAGAAGCAACATCACAATCATCATCATTTTCAAACTTTATAAAACCATAATGTCTAGATTTATTGGTCTTTTTATTCTTAGCAATTTTACAAGCTTTTATGTCACCAAATTGAGAAAAGTATTTCTTTAATTCAGCTTCTTCAAAACCTTTAGGTAGTCTAGAAACATATACAATTTTCTTTTGTTTTTTACTTTCTTTCTTCTTATTGGTCTTAGCAGTGGTGTCTAACTTTTTGATTTTATGACTTTTGGAATCTTCATCATTTTCTTCATCAAAACCATCAAATTCTTCACCAGAATCAGATGAGGCTAATTCAGAAATATCACTATTGTTGTTTTCTTCAATTTGAGAAACTTTTTGGATATCTTCATTGGTGATGGCTTCTTCTTGTTCTTTTCTAGCTTTCAAAGCAATTTTGCTGACTTTAGCCATTTTTGTTTAATTTAGATTAAATGCTGGGTTTTTTTGATCTAGTTTTTGACAAGGTTTTACTCTTTGTGCTTTAATAATTTATTTCTTAATACATTGAATTTTTAATTAAATTTTTAAAAAAAAAGAAAAAAGAGTTGGATAGATGAATCTTGTTATTGTCGCTTTAATTTTCTCCTTACAAAAACTTCCTAAATAGGAAGTTTTGAATTTTAACCTTGCTGACAGTTTAATCGGCTCAAAAGAAGAAAAAAAAAAAAAGAAATTTTTAAGGTTTGAGCACGTGACAATAAATTATCGCATGTCAATACCACGAAAAATTTAAAAACAAATGATCACCCTTATTAGATTGTAGAAGTCATGAATGCACAAACCCCATACAATGACTGCTACATATTTATATTTGAACTCCACATCTCCAAGAAGAGTTGATATTATTAACAAGATTAGAACTTTTTTGGATGAGAAAATAATATTTGATACTAATAAACCGATCTTTCAAGAAGATTTAAACAAATCAGATTTCAAGTCAAGTAGGGATTACTTAATAAAGAATTGCAGTTTGAAAGCATGCCCGGAAACTATTACTGTTTGTGTAAATAAGGCTAAAGAATTGCACAGTGATGATGACTTCCAAGTCATTATTTTATCAGCAGATACCATTTTGACGGATAAAAATGAAGAAAGAGTTTTGGAAAAACCAGAAAACAAAGAAAATAATTTACACATGCTAAAGACCCAAATACAAGAAGGATTGGTGAAATGTTTAACTTCAGTGCATATTGTGAAATATTCTTTTGATAAAAAAACTAAAGAGCTGAAATGTTTGAAAACACATCAATTTGTTAGTGAAACCAAAATTTACCTGGATTCCAGCGTTTTAGATACCAACATGTTGCTTGATTATGTCAACCTTGGGGAAGGTTTAGATGCAGCAGGTGGTTTTAAAATACAAGAAAATGGTAGTTTCATGGTTAAAGAAATTAACGGAGACTATTATAACGTTGTGGGTTTACCATTTAATGAAACCTTGATGTCTTTATATAAATTTATATAGATACTTATAAAAACAAGTCAAAATCACCCTTTTGGTTTTTTGTTATATTTCAATACAGTCTTTGTTGGTTGAACTCCTTTGATGGGTACTTTTTGACTTTTCCTATCTGATGTTTCTGTCTTCATTTTTAAATATAAATTTTTGAAATCCTCTACTGAGTTTAATGGCAACGAATTACACATCAAATTTGAGGCACTTGGTGCAGGAGACTTGCTTGCACTTACTGGTCTGTAGAAATCTTTCTCAAACTTCAAATTTTCTTCATAATAAAAATTATTACTTTTGATATCAGCCGTTGGTTTATTAAATTTGTACTTATATGTTTGTGGAAGTGCAGTTGCTTCTTGTTTTAAGTCGGCTAAAAGTTCTTTGAACTCCTCGGTTTGCTCAGGGGTAAGATTGATGTTCATTTTAATATTTTGTTTATATTGATTGGTAATAGAAAGTTTGAATTTGTTTATCTAATTACTATCTGCAAATTGATGATACTAGTCAAAAGACTTATTTGATTAAAGTTGGCTTTTTCTTTACTTGTTAATTTTTGTTTTTTTTCTTTTTTCGTGTACAATCCACAAAAAGTTATTCATTATTAGTTAAGTGAAGATTGCTATATATATGGTATTGTAATCATGTAACCCTTATTGCCATGAAATACATCTACTTGGGAGTTAAAGCTTCCCAACCACTAGTTTTTTTTGATGCAAGGTTATCATTAGATGAAGGAGTAGATTTACCAGCATCAGAAGAAAGAGATGATGTAGTAACAGACAAAGAAGAGTTTGTGGCATTTTTAGGAGTCAATGTCATTCCCGCATCAAACCCAGGAGGTAGAGAGCCTTTGTTAGGTTTTTTTCTAGCAACAGGCAAAGGAGGTGGAGCTGGTCTAGCAGGGCTAGGTTTAATTTCGTCTAATGTATTTCTTTTTGGAGGAACAGCTGGAGGGGTTGGTCTTACCGGAGTTGGTACATCAACTTTCGTTGAGCTGTTATCATCAAAGTCCAACAAGCTTGCTTCATCAGATACAGTACCTGGGGAAGCTTTTTTGAATTGATCAATAATCTTTTGCCTTTGGTCTTGATCAACAAATTCAACTTTAACTCTATAGGCAGCATAAACAGGTTTATGGTCACTGTATCTTAGTTTAGCATCACTATAACTTAATGGTCTAATATCTTCACCTTTATACAGAATTCTATCACACCAAGCTGGTACTCTAGCTTTTTCCGAAGTATCATATAAATCAGTACCGACATTGTATTTATAAGTAGGTGGGAACTTGATGGTAGGTTCAGAGAAGCCTTTGAATATAGATTTTTTAATTACAACTTGCTCAGTCAATTGATCATATTCCAGCAACTTTTGCAAGTCTTCAACAGAAGAACCATTTTGTAATACTCTTCTAACTGACTCATTTGGTAAATTTATTCTAAAGTTTAAGTCACCCAACCAAAATATTTTATCATGCATTGCTAGATTTCTTCCTCTTGAAAATTTGATATTGTCATAAATGTTTTCGTAATCTACACATCTTTCATAAACCTGTTGTTGACCAGCAGCTAAATGTGAGTTGACAAAAGCAAAGCTAGTAGATCCATATTCAAATCTAATGGCAACACCACCTTTATTACCAGTGATACCACCAAACCCAGTTTTTTTACTGCTACCTTCAACTTGTTTGACTTTTTCAGCTAATCCTTTTTTAACAAAAAACACAACCATCAATGAAGACATTTGTTCAGTTCTTAACATCACATAATCATCAAATTGCTTTAAACAATTGGCCACTAAATTTTCCCATAGTTGCATTTTGGAGTAATCTGCATTTAGAATAGAACCTGCAGAAAGCTCAATAACTTCTTGCAACCCTAAGACAACCATATCTGGTTTAAATTTATCTCCAATAGGGAATAACCATGGCTTTAAATCAATATTAGAAGACTTGATATTGTTACAGTTGTAACTTCCAATCAAAATGTTTACGTTTCCTGAAGTAACATACTCTGATTTAAACTCGTTCAATTTTTCTTTGATAAATTCTCTTTGGGGATCAACAATACCAACAGGTACTTGATCTGCTAGCTTACCCAAGAGTCTATCAATATTGGATTGTTTTCCCTTGTCCATAAAGTTATTGATATACATTCTGCTAACGGATTTTGTAGCATCTGATAAGGCACCAGCCAAAGACATCTTTCCTTTTCTGGTGAAACTGGACTTTAAGGCATTTGTACCTGTATAAATTTGTGAAATCATATCACCGTTATCAGCCCAAATGTTATTATGTTTGGCAAAGCAGTTTTCTTCAAATTGATCTCTATTTGAACGGCCTGCATTTGATTTGTTTGCTGTGGAACTATTGTTCATATCTAAAGACATGTCTATTTCATATTTTCTTAGCATATTTTTGTCCAATAATTTAAAATCTATTAAAAATAATTTGAAAACCAAATTAGATATCAATTGTTGTATCAGATTGGTTCTATCTAAGCAATCCAAACAATTTACTCTGAATACACCATTTTGTTCAGACATCAATTTCTCATCTCTGACATCAAATGCATAGTATCCACTCTCCATCAAAAAAGAATTAATTTTAGGTTGAATTCTGGAAGCAGCTGCAAAACCTTCTTGGGAAGTTTCTTTGTGGAAATCAAATTCAGTCATCTCCAAATCATTTCCTAGCTTTGAGCCCTGGTATAAAGCTCTGTATCTCTTTGTTAATTCTATTTCAGATGACTTTGTTGAAAGTAAATTAACAATATTAACAGGCCCATACTTTCCACAGACATTAGCAAAATGAGAATCAAAAACAGGCTGAGATGCTTCAACAGATTTGTTTACAGTGACTTTAGGATTAATCAAAGCTGTATCTTGTTCCCAAAAGCAAGGAACAGAACCTCTTATAATCACAAATGAATAACAGAACTCCTTAGAATACATGATGAATTCTGTTTCAACAGAATTTGCTACATTTCCATCATCATCAATACCTCTAGACAAAAATCTAGTACCTGCTCTTTTCCAAGATTGCTTAGATATGATTGTTTCAGATATTCTCAAGTTTCCAACATATGACAGTTCAGTCTTGGCAAATCCTCTAATAACAACTGTTATAAATTTCTTAAGCAATTGTTTCTCTGGCTCATCAGTAAGTCCATCGTGGTATTCTAAAAAATCTTGCATTAAAAATGAATTCCACATGTACTCTCTTTCAATTGAATCCATCTTGAAGACATATTTATCATTTTTAGCTGGCATTCCTCTTTTTTGCAAAGGTGAAGTCAAATCAAAATCTGAACTGTAGAAAAAAGACCCATTAGTTAATAACTTTGTAAGATCTGCACATGGATGCTTTCCATCTGGACCAACTGATCCGTTGTAAGAACCTCCTGGTATGCCAAAATCAGCATCATAATTATCATAAGAATCGTATGATTCATTAGATGATCCAGAGTTTGGATTACTGTTATACTCCGAGTTCATTCTCAAATCAAACAAATCATACCTGGAATCAGTCACACAGAAGAATCTCACACTTTGAATGCAGTCTATTGACTCGGAAGGAGTAGGCTGAGCAATCTTTTTCGAGTTTAAAATAGCACATATGTATATTTGATGATCAATCTCTATTAAACCCAAAAACCCTTTAACAGATTGTGTTAATAATGAATATGCAGTATTTCTTTCCGATATGTTCGTCTTGGTATGTATTTCTAGCTTGACTGAAGGGGATGATGTTTTTGAAAAATTGTTTTTGTTGGATGTTGGTTCTATATGTAATGTTGTATTGTCATTAGGATCTCTGATGATATAGCTACGTGGCTCATTACCACTGCTTGGCTTCAAGTATAATTCCATGTATAAAGTACGATATTATTCTTGTATAGATGAAAGCACAAATACTCGCTGTTTGGATTGTATACCAATGTATTTTGGTATAAACAATTTTAAGGTGGTAAAGAATGAAAAAAAAACTAGGTGCATTTACATAAGCAAAATTTTTTTCTCGTGGACTTTTCTTATACTCTATATAGTTCACTAGGATTTAAATAATGGAAAAAAAAAGCCCCCCTAAGCATTAAAAAAGTGGTTAAAGCAGGCAATGGTTATAATCAATCCACTAATGATTTGATGTTATTTTTTTATATAGTATATATATGGGAATTGAGTTGATTCAGAAGTTGTTTATATATGATAATAGCTTGATGATTCAGTGACTACTTCTTCAAAATAGTGTTTAAACCGTTAATAACAGAATTCATGGAAGCATCACCAACATCTTCATTGGAGGCAATACCCCAGACATAGTTAGTTTTGCCGTGTTTTGTGTATTGTAAGTGGACATATGAAACAGCTTTAGAGTTTTTACCAGCAGTTAAAGCGTGTTCAGCATAATTCTTGATTTCTAAGTTTAAGCCCATCCAATCATTGATGGCATTGATCAAACAAGATAAGTGACCGGAACCAGAGGAGGATAAGGCTAATTCGGTAGGAGATGTAGTAGCCTTCAACTTAATAGTCATAGTCTTGTCCATACCCTTAGCAATTAGGTCTTGACTTGGGTTGGCAATCTTTGATGTTTCGTAATCAACAATTTCCCAAGCACCCTTGATGTTTTCATCAAAGAAGTAGGTTTGCTTGAATAATTCAGTAATTTCACTGGACTTTAATTCCTTACCTAGAGAATCAGCAGTATCTTGGACGATCTTTGAGAATTCGATTTGTAAGTTTCTTGGTAGGTCCAAACCTAAAGATTTTAAAATAACCCAAGCGGCACCACCCTTACCAGATTGAGAGTTGACTCTGATAACAGCTTCGTAATCTCTACCAATGTCTTGAGGATCCAAAGGTAAGTATGGAATTCTCCAGAATTTACCAATAGGGTCACCGTTTTTTTGTCTCTTTTCTTGAATTTGGAAACCCTTCTTGATAGCATCTTGATGGGAACCGGAGAAGGCACAAACCACTAGATCACCACCGTATGGGGCTCTTGGTGAAACAGGAACTTTGTTACATTTTTCAGAAACTTCGATAACACTCTTTAAGTCACTAAAGTCTAATTTTGGAGAAACACCATGGGTGTACATATTCAAAGCAACAGTGACTAAATCAACATTACCGGTTCTTTCACCATTACCGAAAATACAACCTTCGACTCTGTCGGCACCTGCCATCAAGGCTAATTCAGTAGCAGCAACACCACAACCTCTATCATTGTGACAATGAACAGAAATAGAAACTTTTTCTCTTTCAGTTATGTTCTTACCAAAGTATTCAATTTGATCAGCATACACATTTGGAGAGGAAACTTCAACAGTAGCAGGTAAGTTGAAAATTATAGGTAGTTCTTTAGAAGGTTCCCAAGCATTTTTAACAGCTTCACAAACCTTGACAGCAAACTCAACAGGTGTATCGGAGAAGCATTCTGGAGAGAATTCATATTGCCAAGTAGTACTTTGTTGGGATGGATCATCCTTAGTCAAAGATCTTACAAGTTTGGTGGCTTCAACGGCTTTAACGATGGCTTCTTCTTGTGACATATTGAAGACTACATCTCTAAACATATCAGAGGTGGCTAAGTATGTATGTATAGTGGCTTTCTTAGCGCCTTTTAGAGATTCAACTGTTCTTTTGATCAAGTGTTCTCTAGATTGAACTAAGACTTGGATGGTTACATCTTCTGGACAGTTTTCAACAGCATATCTGGTGAAATCAAAATCAGTTTGAGATGCAGATGGGAAACCAACTTCGATTTCTTTGAATCCTAATTCAATTAATTTATGGAAGTATTCTATCTTTTGCTCCATACTCATAGGATCAGGTAGAGATTGATTACCATCTCTTAAGTCAGTGGATAACCATCTTGGAGCCTCGGTGATTGTTTTATCGGGCCATGTTCTTTTACCAGTCATTTGAGGAACAACAGGACCAGATTTATATTTCACAGATGGATCCTTTAGCATATTTTTGTAGGTTAGAGTATAGGCAGGTATGCTTTTGCTAGAATACGTTCTATTGCTCACAGCAAATCTGCTGCAAGGCTTGATAATAGAAGTAAAGCTTTTTTGTTTATTGAAGACTTGTTTCAACATTTTGGTATGATATGAATAAATAGTTTAAGTGAGTTTTAGCAACGAAAAAGAAAAAAAAAATTCAAGATCTTTATTCTCTATATATGTTTCCTTCTTTTTTTTAAAAAAAAATTATAATCTTATAGATTTGTTTGGTTTTTATGAGTATTTCACAAGTTAATAACTTTCATATCCAAAAACTAAGAAGATCCAATTAAAGCTGATATTTATATAAAAGGATAATTATAATGACTCATAAAACGTATCAACCCACTTTTTTTTTTTTTTTAATTCCAATTGAATTGCATGTTCAAACTAGCCTATTAGAAAGGTGAACAATAATTTTTCACTCAAAAAATCACTTTGTCTAAATAATATTAGATATATTGAGGAGAAAAAAATTGATTTATAAGGGAAAAGAAATAGGGATACTGCTAAGAGGAAACTCAGTGGGAAGAAGAAAAAGGTTGTTGAATTGGAGAGATTTCGGCCCGATATGTGTTGAAACAGCCAAGCCTCAAGTCACGTGACAATATTGTCACGTGCGTCGGGATTTGTTTTCTGCTGTTTTCTTTTAAGTCCGTTCTTGTGAAGATAATAAAACCACGCTACACAAAGACATCAATGACTCATATCTCCGACATGGAGTACCCCTCAAAAGGAAAAAAAAAAGCAAATGCTTATTTTCTCGTTGTTTTTTCTTCTTAAAGGGACATTTATTTCTTATTTAAAATTCTGGATTTTTTTTTTTAAAAAAACTGTGGTGGGATAAATATTGTCTATTTTTTAAACGTAACAAATAAACAAAACATATTAGATCTATACAATGAGATATTATAAAATTTTTCAATAATATTAGATTTTATATTGAATTTGTTTAAAACCAAAGTACATTCCACTTGTTATTGGTATAATTCGGGTTTATTTAGTTCTTGTTTTCATCATAGTTTTACTACCATAACGTTTTTTTTTTTCGATATACAACCCTAAGCAACACTTTCACCTCTACAAAATCTCTTATCTATATTATCGAAGATGGATAAGCTTTTCTACAACTCTAATGTTAATGCTATCAACAAAAATGATGATAATTCAAATAGCAAAAGCAATAACAATTTTCAACAAAACAATCAATTAAATCATTTTGGCAGCATCGCAGATGATACACCAGCCATTTTATTGGAGCAATTGGCCTACATTGATACATTCATGCCACAATTAGAAGAAGACATTGTACTGAACCAGAATAACAACAATAATGCGTTTGTTCAGCATAACAACAATGATATGAACTTCTTGAATAACAACAATAACAATAACTTTGATTTCATCTCCAATTCTTTAGATGATAGGCTTGCAGAAGAGTTAAAAATATTTGCTGATGAATCTTTTATATTTCCTGATGAAGACAAACCAGAAAATCCCGATGGTGTCAGCAATGGAACTAATTCATACACACCTAACGGAATGCCCAACTACAACAATAATAGCGTTGGGCCAGGTTTACTTGGAGATAACAGTCAAAAACAAAACAAAAAAGATTTGAGAAACAAATACTTGAAGACTAATATAGGAAATGATGACAATAAGGCTTTTTTGAAGAGACATGATTACAGTAGCAACAACAATGAAATTATTCACACTGGATATACACCATCTGTTAATTCAATTCATTCTACACATACAAACGTTTTTCAACAAAGCCCAGAGTTTACTAATCCTACTGTTTCTTCTATTGAACCACAACAAACTGTATCGCTTTCGGAATATCACACGAGCTCTTTATACACAATGCTTCCAAGAATTCAGCACGACAGGTATATAAAGATATTATCTGACTTACAAAAACTTCAAACACAAGAAGACTTTGTGAGTGAATGGACTTTAAACTTCTCATTAGAAGAAGTAGCTTTGCTTTTGGTATTTAAAGAATACTACTTACCAGAGCTCCCGGTGAGCTTGATACAGTACGATCAATTTCAAGACCCGGAAGTCATTGAAAGGGAAATGTATAAAGTGTTAAACATGCAGATAGCAGATGACAACCAGGGCAATACAAACGGCCATGTTATTGAGAACGAATATATAAGCAAATCAGGTGCTGTAAAAAGAAAAAGTTCTGTTTTAGATACAGGTAGTAGTGGAACAGAAGAATCTTCAAAAACAAGAAAGCCTTCTTTGGTGGAAGAAGATCTTGAAACACAAGTCAAAAAGTTGATTAAAATATCTGAGAAATTGCAAAAAAAAGTTACTTCATTAGAAGTTGAGAATAAAATGTTAAAAAACTTAGTTTCAAAAGATAACAACAGTTAAATATTTAAATAATTTCGTAATTTTACTTCTTTTTTTTTTATTTATTTATTTTTTAATATTATTATCTCTTTTGTAAAAATTAGCATTAGATACTCACAGAGCTATTATGAGCAGCAATAAAATAAACAAAGATGCAGAAACCAAAAATATCAGCCAGCATCTACCCCTTTTCTGCAATGCTTTATTGGCATTTTTTAGTTGTAAATCACTGTTAATGGCATCATCATGAAAACTTTGAATATTGTCTTCTATCGTTAATACCTTGGTATTTTGCTTCAAAATCAAGTCATTTAGATTGTGGAATATTTGATTAACTTCAGTTACTTGTTTTTGAATTTTGCTAACAGATTCCGAATGGTTTTGAACTCTTAAGTTGTGAATATCCAAGTCTCTTTGGTCCAATTCATTTTCCTGATTATTAACTTGCAACTGTTTTTGACGATATGATTCTATCTCTTCTTGTAGTAGTAATTCCGATTGTTCGATGTTGTTATTGTTACTATCATCAAAGAAAGACTGATAAGAAGGTTCCTCAGCCGTTTTATCACTTGTTGGATCATTAACCTCAATTGATCCATAGCTTTTATCTTTATTTTTAGTTAATGAAATTTTTTTTTGATAATAATTCTTCTTTATTGGCTCATAACTGTTGACAATCTCATTCAAATCATGCTCTAGCTTGTATCGTACTTTAGTATTATTGTTCTTTGATACAGGATTGTTGTTATATATTTCCAATGATTGATCACAATCAACTATAGACATATCTATCTTATGCATTTCTTCCTTAGAATCAGTATACGATACTTGTAAAAACTTATTCATTTGATTGATAGTTGTTGTTAGTTTCAAAATGATATTATACAAAATTTGGTTCTCCTCATCTTGGATGTTAGTGGGTTCATCTTTGTACCCTTTACCTTGTTCTAAATCAAGAAATGACATATTTAACTATATTTTGAGTTATATATTATTGTTTGGGGAGTTGTTTTCTTGGCTATTTCAA